>Ga0214919_10008620_pt1 | contig 13366 bp, 9 predicted proteins | sample LL1503_MetaG_FD_177994 | JGI IMG/M metagenome (GOLD analysis project Ga0214919, IMG submission 177994) | Freshwater microbial communities from Lake Lanier, Atlanta, Georgia, United States - LL-1503 | ecosystem: Environmental > Aquatic > Freshwater > Lake | place: USA: Georgia | collected 2015-03-15
TTAAACCAGCCTTTTGGGCTTTTGATTGACATATACCGAATGCTCGCTTGCAAGCACTCATCTTTAGAATCACTCTAAACAGTGGCAACGACCGCTTTCACGGCACGTTCACAATTTCCCTAAAACTGGTGTAGTGGTCTTGCGTGTAAAAACAATGTTTTGGCACGCGAAGTTCTTCCCCTCCACACACAATTCGACGGGCGCCACGGCTCTTTTCACCTGGGGTTTTGACGGTATATTCGCGGTAAAAACCACGCTTTGCTTGTGGCAATTGCCGCTCTCGATTGCCAAAAACAACACCATCTTTTTCGTACCGAAACGGCCCACCCTGACGGATGAGTAGATAGGTTTCTTGGCCCTCTTTGGGCAAGTCCTGTAAAGCAATGGGGGCAACGACAACTGCTTCGGCCACTGATTTGGCCTGCACCAAATTTGTGCAAGGCGCAAACAAGAGGCCCCAACAGACGGCTAGCGCAGCAAAATCAAGCGTTTTAGAGCGCATTTCATTCCTGTGACACGATGCCGTACACCCACTTTTAACCTTCAAAACCCACGGGTAAACCCGGAAATTCGTAGCCGCTAGTGTGCCGCAATGCGCTAAAAAATGCAAGTACTTTCCCCAATAAAGGGGAATTCCCCGGCGGGAACTATCGAACGGCGTTAGCGTCCGCAACCGTCAGGGCGGTCATGTTCACAATTCGGCGCACAGTGGCGCTGGGCGTCAGGATGTGAACCGGTTTGGCCGCGCCCAAAAGAACAGGTCCGACGGCAATATTGCCGCCCGCCGCTGTTTTCAGCAGGTTGTAGGAAATATTGGCCGCGTCAATATTGGGACAGACCAAGAGGTTGGCATCGCCGTGCAAAGTGCCGTGGGGCATGAGCAGCTCGCGTGCTTCGCCATCCAAAGCAATGTCGCCATGCATTTCGCCATCCACTTCTAACCAAGGCGCGTTTTTCTGCAGCAAGGCCAAGGTGTCTCGCATTTTCACGGCGCTGGGTTCATTGGAGGTGCCAAAGTTGGAGTGCGACAACAAGGCCGCCTTAGGGTGAATGCCAAAGCGCTTCATTTCGTGGGCGGCCATGACTGTAATTTCGGCCAACTGCTCTGCCGTCGGGTCGTAATTGACATGCGTGTCGACCAAAAAGACTTGGCGATTGGGTAGCAGCAAACCGTTCATGCAAGCAAACGTATTCACACCAGGGCGCTTTCCAATCACTTGCTCAACATAAGGCAAGTGAGTGGCATTGGTTCCCCACGTGCCACAAATAAGGCCATCGACGTCGCCTTTGTGCAGCAGCATCGTCCCGATCAAGGATAAACGGCGACGCATTTCTATTTTGGCCATTTGAACTGTGATGCCTTTTCGCTCTGTCATGCGATGGTAGGTTTGCCAGAAATCACGGTAACGTGAATCTTGCTCAACGTTCACAATGTCGTAATCCAACTCTTCTTTCAATCGCAAACCAAATTTTTCAATGCGCTCGGCAATCACTGCGGGGCGGCCAATGAGGGTAGGGCGCGCCAAACCTTCATCTGAAACAATTTGCGCAGCCCGCAACACGCGCTCTTCTTCACCTTCACTGTAGGCCACGCGTTTTTTGAGGCCTCGCTTGGCGGCGGTGTAAATGGGCTTCATAGTCGTGCCAGAGGCATACACAAAGCTTTGCAAACGCTCGCGATAGGCTTCCATGTCAGCGATCGGTCTGAGCGCCACACCACTGTCCGCTGCGGCTTGCGCAACCGCCGGCGCAATTTTGATCATCAAACGCGGATCGAATGGCTTGGGAATTAAATACTCAGGGCCAAAGACCAAGGGCTCGCCCGCGTACGCGGCTGCCACCACTTCACTTTGCTCGGCTTGCGCCAATTCAGCAATGGCATACACCGCGGCAATTTCCATCTCTTGCGTGATGGTGGTCGCGCCGCTGTCTAGGGCTCCGCGGAAGATGTAAGGAAAGCACAAAACGTTGTTGACTTGGTTGGGGTAGTCGGTGCGCCCCGTGGCCATGATGGCGTCATCGCGAATCGCTTTGACCTCTTCGGGCAAGATTTCAGGGTTGGGGTTGGCCAAGGCAAAAATCAAAGGCTTGGCCGCCATTTTTTTCACCATGTCTGGTTTCAACACACCGCCAGCGGACAAGCCCAAGAACACATCAGCACCCTCAATGGCCTCTGCCAAAGTTCGTTGCGATGTTTTTTGTGAAAACTGAATTTTGTCTTCGTCCATCAATTCGGTGCGGCCTTCGTAGACCAAGCCCGCCAAATCGGTGACCCAAATATTTTCACGCGGGATGCCCAGCTTGACCAACAAACCAAGACAAGCCAAAGCCGCCGCACCAGCGCCTGAGGTGACCAATTTCACTTTGCCAACGTCTTTGCCCACCACTTTCAAGCCGTTCAAAATGGCCGCACCAACCGTGATGGCCGTGCCATGCTGATCGTCGTGAAAAACGGGGATTTTCATGCGCTCGCGCAATTTGCGTTCGACATAGAAACAATCTGGGGCCTTGATGTCTTCGAGGTTGATACCGCCAAATGTGGGCTCTAGCGCGGCAATGATCTCGACCAACTTCTCCGGGTCCTTTTCATTGATTTCGATGTCAAACACATCAATGCCTGAGAATTTTTTGAAGAGCACCGCCTTGCCCTCCATCACGGGTTTGCTGGCCAAGGGGCCAATGTCACCCAAGCCTAAAACAGCTGTACCGTTGGTGATCACGCCCACCAAATTACCGCGGCTGGTGTATTTGAATGCCGCGTTGGGGTCTTTGACAATTTCTTCGCACGGCGCTGCCACACCTGGCGAATAGGCCAGCGCCAAGTCGTGCTGATTCACCAATTGCTTGGTGGCCGCAATGGAGATTTTGCCGGGGGTAGGAAATTCGTGGTATTCGAGGGCAGCGCGGCGCAATTGAGCGCGGCGCTCTTCGGCATTGTATTGGGTCATGTTCGATCTCCTTTGGGGCAATTGACGCCTGCTTCACAGAGTGAAGGTGCTGGCGTTCTGCTATGCCTGATTTTAGGCCCTCAGATAAAGGGTCTTGTTTAGCATTCAAGCGCGCATGATGGCTTCAATTTCATCGGCTTTCACTGGCACGCCGCGCGTGATCAATTCGCAGCCTTGCGCTGTCACAACCGCATCGTCTTCAATTCGAATGCCAATGTTGTAGAAGCGCTCAGGCACACCTGGGGCGGGCCTGACATAAATGCCCGGCTCAATGGTCAAGACCATGCCAGGTCGCAAAATGCGACTTGGGCGGTCCTTGATGAGTTCTCCGCTCAAGGGGTCTTTGCGCTCACTGAAGGTGCCAACTTCTGATGGCTCGACATAACTGCCGCAGTCATGCACATCCATGCCAAGCCAATGGCCGGTTCGATGCATGTAAAACTGGAAATAGCTTCGGTTGGCAATCACATCTTGCACGGTGCCCACTTTGTTGGCATCTAAAAGGCCGACATCGAGCATGCCTTGCGCCAACACTTTGACCGTTGCTTCATGCGGATCTACAAAACGCGCGCCTTCATGCGTGGCTGCAATGGCAGCCTCTTGCGAGGCCAATACCAAGTCATAAAGTTCGCGTTGTGCCGAGCTGAATTTGCCGTTGGCAGGAAAGGTGCGTGTGATGTCACTGGCATAGCCGTCGAGCTCACAACCTGCATCGATCAAAACCAAATCGCCGTTCAAAATAGGCGCCGCATCGGCGCGGTAGTGCAACACACACGCATTGGCACCGCCAGCCACAATCGAGCCATACGCCGTGTACTGGGAGCCATGTTGGCGAAATTCGTGAAGCAGTTCGGCATCAAGGTGGTATTCACGCACATCTTGTCCTGCTCGCAACATGCTTGCTGATCTTTTCATGGCGCGAATGTGCGCGCCCGCACTGATTTGAGAGGCACGGCGCATGATGTCCAGTTCATGCGCGTCTTTGACCAAACGCATTTCATCCAAAATGCCGCACACATCGCGTTGTTGCTCAGGGCACAGTGCGCCGTAGCGCACACGCGAGCGAACTGCGTTGAGACCTGTTTCAATGCGCGCAGACAAGTCTTTGTGGGTTGCAAAGGGATACCAAACAACCGACTTGTTTTCAAGCAGGGCGGGCAACTTGGCATCAAGGGCTGACACCGACCAAGCGGCATGCACGCCCAATTGAGATGGCGCCGCTTCAGGGCCCAATCGAACACCATCCCAAATTTCGCGTTCTAAATCTTTGGGCTGACAAAACAAAGTGGCGTGTCCGTCTGAGTTTAAGACCAGCCATGCATTGGGTTCGGTAAAACCCGTTAAGTAGTAAAAGTAACTGTCATGCCTGTACAAGAAATCACTGTCACGGTTGCGTTGGCGCTCTGGCGCAGTGGGAATAATGGCAATGCTGTTGGGGGCTTGCGCAGCCATCTTGGCAGCCAATTGAGCACGGCGGTTGGCGTACAAATTTGAATCAAGGGTCATATTGTGTTGTCTATCAAAGAACGATGAATGAGTTTAAGGTGTCGCAGGCAATTGGTTTAAGTCCCTTAAACGCTCAGGGGTACCTACATCCGTCCAAGCGCCCGTATAAAGGCTGGCACTCACCATACCGCGGTCCATGGCCGCCCGCAACAAGGGGGCCAACGGCGTAGCTTTGCCTTGCGGATTGCCTTCTGGCAAGCCCGTCAAGGCGGCGGTGAAGAACTCTTTTTTGTACAAGGCAAATGTGCTGAAAGTGAACAAATTGGCCGTTTTGGGTAAGTTCAAAGCCAAGCCCTCAGAAGACAGCCCAAAATCTCCTTTTGGATTGTGTGCGGGATTGGGGACCATCCAAATGTGGGCCAATTTGTCACTGCGAACAAACTCGTCTGCAGCAGGCGATGAAAAATCAAATTGGGGCGCGTAAATGTCGCCAGCCACCACCCAAAAAACGGGCGCCAAGAAAGGCAGTGCGCGCACGATACCGCCCGCCGTTTCGAGGGCATAACCAAACTCTTTGCCCTCATGCGAGTAGCGCAAACGTAGCCTGGCGCCATTCGGTAAATCGGGATTCAAACCAAAATGCGCCTCAATTTGGGGGCCAAGCCATGCCGTGTTGATCAATTGGTCATGGTGGCCAGCCTTGGCCAAAGCTTCCAGGTGCCACTGCATCAATGGTTTTCCGTGCACTGCCAGCATCGGTTTGGGCGTGGTATCGGTTAATGGGCGCATGCGTTCACCGCGGCCAGCAGCCAAAACCATGGCGCTGGCCAAGCCCACAGGCGAGGTGCGCACCCAGTGCTGGTGTGCATCGGCTTCTAAATTTGATTCCTCGGTGTTCAAACGCATGCCGCTATGTTGCCACGCTGTAGGACTTGCGCAAGCTCATGGGCAGTAAAATATCGGGCTTCGATGTCAATTTCACCCGACTATTTTTTTGGAGCCCCCATGGCAATCACCCAACCCGCAGCTCAACAAATGGCCAACGCAATCCGTGCCCTGGCCATGGACGCTGTTCAACAAGCCAATTCGGGACACCCAGGCGCGCCGATGGGCATGGCCGACATGGCCGTGGCTTTGTGGGGCGAGCACTTGCAGCACAACCCAAAAAACCCGCATTGGGCCAACCGCGATCGCTTTGTTTTGTCCAATGGCCACGGCTCCATGATCATTTATGCATTGCTGCACCTCACAGGCTATCCCTTGCCCATGACGGAGTTGAAAAACTTTCGTCAGTTGCACAGCAAAACCGCGGGCCACCCCGAAGTGGGCATCACACCCGGCGTTGAAACCACCACCGGCCCATTGGGTCAAGGCATCACCAATGCAGTGGGCATGGCCTTGGCAGAAAAATTGTTGGCAACAGAATTTAACCAGCCCGGTCACCACATCGTTGATCACCATACCTATGTGTTCATGGGCGATGGTTGTTTGATGGAAGGCATCAGCCACGAAGCCTGCGCATTGGCGGGCGCATGGAAGCTTAACAAGCTGATTGCCATGTACGACGACAACGGCATCTCCATTGATGGCCAAGTGGCCCCTTGGTTCATTGACAACACACCGCAGCGTTTTGCCGCTTATGGCTGGAACGTGATCGATGCTGTTGATGGCCACGATGCTGCCGCAGTGGCCAAAGCCATTGCAGATGCGAAGAACAGCCCTGACAAACCCACACTCATCGTTTGCAAAACGGCCATCGGCAAAGGCAGCCCTAACCGGGCCAACACCTCCAAAGCGCATGGTGAGCCTTTGGGCGCAGAAGAAATCAAACTCACACGCGCAGCTTTAGGTTGGGCGCATGAACCTTTCGTGATTCCCAAAGATGTTTACGCCCACTGGGATGCCAAGCAAAGTGGTACAGCACGCGAAGCCGAATGGAACAAAGCCTTCGCCGCCTACAAAGCTGCACACCCCACCTTGGCCAAAGAATTTGTGCGCCGCATGAAGGGCGATTTGCCCAAGAGCTTTGCGCAAACCGCTGTGGACGCCGTCATTTCAGCGCACACCAAAGCCGAAACCGTGGCCAGCCGAAAAGCCAGCCAATTGGCTTTGGAAGCTTTTACAGCGGCCTTGCCTGAAATGTTGGGCGGCTCTGCCGACCTCACAGGCTCTAACCTCACCAACACATCTTCCACACCTGCTTTGCGCATCAACTTGGCAGGCGATGTGGTGAAGAACGACAAAGGCCAAATGGGCCGTCACATCAACTACGGTGTGCGCGAATTTGGCATGGCCGCCATCATGAACGGCGTCACTTTACACGGCGGCTTCATTCCTTATGGCGGCACTTTCCTGACGTTCAGCGATTACTCACGCAACGCCATTCGCATGGCAGCGCTCATGAAGCAACGTGTGATCCATGTGTTCACACACGACTCCATTGGTCTTGGCGAAGATGGCCCCACACACCAGTCCATTGAACACGCAGCCAGCTTGCGTTTGATTCCTGGTCTTGATGTATGGCGTCCTGCTGATACGGCAGAAACCACTGTGGCTTGGGCCGTGGCTTTGGAAAACAAAGACCGCCCCACCGCCTTGTTGTTGTCACGTCAAAATTTGCCTTACTCACCCAAATCAGATTTAGGCGAGATCAGTCGCGGCGCTTATGTGTTGGCTGAAGCCTCGCGCGTTGGTATCAAGAAAACCAAAGCCGTGATCATTGCCACCGGCTCTGAAGTTCAACTGGCTTTGAAAGCCCAAGAGTTGCTAGCCGCGAAGAAAATTGGCGTGCGCGTGGTGTCCATGCCAAGCACCACCACCTTCGATCGCCAAACCAGCAGTTACAAATCTGAAGTCTTGCCTGCAGGCTTGCCACGTGTGGCGGTTGAGATGGGCAGCACCGATGGCTGGTGGAAATATGGCGTGGCAGCGGTTGTCGGTATCGACACCTATGGCGAGTCAGCACCTGCACCCGTGCTCTTCAAACACTTTGGTTTCACAGCAGAGAACGTGGCCGAGACCGTTCAAGCAGCATTGCAGAAAAAATAATTCTCTGCACTTGAAATAAATTCAAAATTAACTTCAAAGGAAATCGATCATGGCGATCAAAGTAGGTATCAACGGTTTCGGCCGAATCGGCCGCATGGTGTTTCGCGCGGCCGTACAAAATTTTTCTGACATCGAAGTGGTCGGCATCAACGATTTGCTCGAGCCCGACTACTTGGCTTACATGTTGAAGTACGACAGCGTGCACGGCCGCTTCAAAGGCGAGGTGTCTGTGCAAGGCAATGACTTGATTGTGAACGGCCGCAAAATCCGTTTGACCCAAGAGCGCGATCCTTCTGCCCTGAAGTGGAACGAAGTCGGCGCTGACATTGTGATTGAAGCCACTGGCTTGTTCTTGGACAAAGCCTCTGCCGAAAAACACTTGGCTGCTGGCGCTAAAAAAGTCTTGATGTCAGCACCTTCCAAAGACGACACGCCTATGTTTGTGTTTGGTGTGAATGACAAAACATATGCAGGCCAAGCCATTGTGTCCAACGCCTCTTGCACCACCAACTGCTTGGCGCCTGTGGCCAAAGTGTTGAACGACAAGTGGGGTATCAAGCGCGGTTTGATGACCACCGTTCACGCCGCCACGGCCACTCAGAAAACAGTGGACGGCCCTAGCAACAAAGACTGGCGCGGCGGCCGCGGTATTTTGGAAAACATCATCCCATCCAGCACGGGTGCTGCCAAGGCTGTGGGTGTGGTCATTCCTGCGTTGAACAAAAAGCTCACCGGCATGTCTTTCCGCGTGCCGACATCTGACGTGTCCGTGGTTGACCTCACTGTTGAGTTGAACTCAGAAGCCACCTACGCAGAAATTTGCGCAGAGATGAAAGCCCAATCACAAGGCGCTTTGAAAGGCGTATTGGGCTACACCGAAGACAAAGTGGTGGCCAGTGATTTCCGCGGCGAGCCTTGCACCAGCGTGTTTGACGCTGATGCAGGTTTGGCACTGGACAGCACCTTCGTGAAAATTGTCAGCTGGTATGACAACGAGTGGGGCTACTCCAACAAATGCTTGGAAATGGTTCGCGTCATTTCTAAGTAATGCACTCACGCATCACGCTTGGGCGTGAATGCAAAAAGCCCAACCATTTCTGGCTGGGCTTTTTTTTCGCCTGATAAATACTTGTGTCGATGTCACTCGACGCAAAGAGTCAACTTAAGTGCTTGCCAATTAAGCCCGCCAATTCAAACATCGTGATTTGGTCTTTGCCAAACACCGGCTTGAGTTTGGCATCGGCATTGATGGCGCGCTTGTTGGTCGGGTCTTGCAAACCTTGCGCCTTGATGTAGTCCCACAATTTCTTCACCACTTCTGTACGCGCTACTTTGTCGGTGCCAATCACGGCAGCCAAATCGGCGCTGGGCGTGAGGGTGCCCACAGCAGCTTTGCGCGGCGTTTTGGCAGCGGCAGTTTTCTTGGCAGCGGCTTTCTTGGCCGGTGCTTTGGCAGATTTGGCGGCCGCTTTACCTCCAGCCGTTTTGCCTGCAGCCGTTTTAGCGCCAGCAGCGAACTTTGCGGGTGTTTTGCGCGGTGGAAACTTGCTCTTGCGGGGCTCAAACTCAAACACCACCTTGTCTTCTTCTGCGTTCCAAGCCAAGAAGGCCTTGAAAGCACGGCGCGTGCGATTGCTCACAAACTTTTCTAACAAGTCTGTTTTGCCGGCGCTCAACAACTTGGCAATCTGCTCACGCTCGACCACTTGTTGCAAGACAATTTTGCCGCTCTTGAAATTGCAAGTAGGTGTGGGTTGGCCTTCAGTGGGTACAGATTTTTCGCACACGTAATTGCTGCCGTGCTCATGCACAGCGCCGCCACATTTGGGGCAGACCCCCAATGATTCACTGCCTGCAAAATCAACGATCTCGCCAGTCTCTTCGTTCTTTTTGTCGTTGCCAAAATCAAACTCGAGCTTCCAGTTTTTCTCTTCTTCGTTGTACTTCAGCGCAATTTCAGAAGTGAATGGCCAACCGGCTTTAGAACGGAAACCTTCCAAAGGCCCAATCTTTTTATCGCGCAAGAACTGCTCAACTTCGGCTTGCTCAAAGGTGCGGCCCGCGGGTGTTTTGCCAAAAGAAAAACCACAACCCGTTGCAGCTGTATCGTCTGCCGCAGCGTCTTTGCCCACACAGGCATAGCGGCGGTAGTTCTCTTTCACAATGCCGCCGCAAGTTGGACATGGCGTGCTCAAGGTGGCGTAGTCACCCGGAATGGTGTCCCGATCGTACTCTTTGGCCTTCTTGACGATGTGCTCCGTCATGTCGGCAATTTGTTGCATGAAGTCTTCGCGGCTTAACTTGCCATGCTCCATTTGCGAAAGCTTGTATTCCCATTCGCCAGTGAGTTCGGGCTTGGACAATTCTTCCACGCCCAAGCCACGCAACAGGGTCATGAGTTGAAACGCTTTGGCGGTTGGAATCATTTCGCGGCCATCGCGCAAAATGTATTTTTCATTGATCAAGCCCTCAATGATGGCTGCGCGCGTGGCTGGCGTGCCCAAGCCTTTTTCTTGCATGGCTTCACGCAGTTCATCGTCGTCCACCATTTTGCCTGCGCCTTCCATGGCGCCCAGCAAAGTAGCTTCTGAATAACGTGCGGGCGGACGTGTTTTGAGGGGTTTGCTTTCGACTGAACCCACACCCACTTGCTCACCTGGCGCAACAGCCACCAAGTTTTGACCTTTGTCGCCTTCTTTGGCATCGTCCACCTCATCGGCCGCTTCTTTGCCATAGATAGCCAACCAACCGGGCTTGACCAAGACCTTGCCCTCGGTTTTGAAACTGTGGCCGGCGGCGGTGCTGATGCGGGTGGTGACCATGTACTCGGCACTTGGAAAAAACACCGCCATGAAGCGGCGCACCACCAAGTCGTACAGTTTCTGTTCCGCGTCAGACAAGCCAGAAGGGGCCTGCAAGGTGGGAATGATCGCAAAGTGATCGCTGACCTTGGCATTGTCAAAAATTCGCTTGCTGGACTTGATATAGCCGTTGTTCAGAGCCGTGAGGGCATGCGGGGCCAAATGCTTCATGCCGCTGTCGGCCAACATGTTGAAGGTGTCCTTGGCCACAGGCAGGTAATCTTCAGGCAAGGCGCGTGAGTCGGTACGCGGGTAGGTAAGGGCTTTGTGACGCTCGTACAAAGACTGCGCCAGCGACAAGGTGGTTTTGGCAGAGAAACCAAATTTACCGTTGGCCTCGCGCTGCAAAGACGTCAAATCAAACAGCAGCGGGCTGGCCTGCGTGGTGGGCTTGACCTCTTCTGTCACTGTGGCTTTGGCGCCTTTGACTGCCTTCACAATGGCATCGGCTTCTGCTGCAGTCCAAACACGATCGGCTTTTTTCTCGACATCTTCAGCGTCTTTTTTCCAAGACGTGTTGAACCATTTGCCAGGGTAGGTGCCAGCCGCCGCATCAAACTGCGCATGCACTTCCCAATAATCGCGGCTGATGAACCGGCGAATTTGCTCTTCGCGCACCACCACCACTGCCAAGGTAGGCGTTTGTACGCGGCCCACCGTGGTTAAAAAGAAGCCGCCATCGCGCGAGTTGAAAGCAGTCATGGCACGGGTGCCATTGATGCCCACCAGCCAATCGGCTTCAGAACGGCTGCGGGCTGCATCTGCCAGGCCTTGCATTTGTTGGTTGGAGCGCAGCTTGTCAAAACCGTCGCGAATGGCTTGCGGCGTCATGCTCTGCAGCCACAGGCGCTGCACGGGCTTGCCCAGCGGAACGGTCTGACCCGCCTTCTGCGAGCCAGCATATTGCTCAATCAAACGGAATATCAGCTCGCCCTCGCGGCCCGCATCACAGGCGTTGATCAAGGCACCCACGTCTTTGCGCTTGGCCTGTTTCACCACCGCGTTCAGGCGTGTTTTGGTTTTATCCACCGGCTTTAAGTCGAAGTAGGGAGGAATGACGGGCAAATGGGCAAAGCTCCACTTGCCGCGTTTCACGTCAAATTTCTCCGGCGCCTGAATTTCCACCAAGTGGCCCACGGCGCTGGTCACCACATAGGTTTCACTCTCAAAATGGTCCTCGTGTTTCTCAAATTTACCTGCTATCGGCGTCAAAGCACGCACGATGTCTTGAGCCACTGAAGGCTTCTCTGCAATTACCAATGTTTTCATCTCATACAATCCGGTCTCGCGTGCGCGCATGCGCACGTGTACACACACGGGCACGCGCACACGCGCGCCCACATGTTTTCACAATAACAAATTTTTCACGCCGTGGTCAAAAAAAATCTCACGTTGACAAAATCAACTTTAAAGTCCGCCTGCAAGCCCCATGCTAAATCATGGGCTTTGCCTGCTGCAGGCCGTCGGGTCCAGGTGCGCCGCTCTGGCGTCCACGGCAAAGGCGTCTTTGCCCTGCTTGACATCGCAGAAGGTGAGACCTTGTTCGAATATGTGGGCGAAGTGATCAGCTGGGATGAAGCGCAAGACCGCCACCCGCACGACCCCTCCGACCCCAATCACACTTTTTATTTCCATGTTAACGAAGACAAAGTGATCGACGCGCTGCACGGCGGCAACTCATCGCGGTGGATCAATCACAGCTGCAACCCCAATTGCGAAGCCGATGAAGAGAACGACCGCATCTTCATCAAAGCCCTGCGCAACATCAAGGCGGGTGAAGAGCTCAATTACGACTATGGCCTGATCATTGACGAGCCTTACACTCCAAAGCTCAAGGCAGAGTACCCTTGCTGGTGTGGCAGTGCCAATTGCCGCAAAACATTGCTGGCTCCCAAACGCCGTCCCGCCACACCTAAAATTCCCAGTCAAATCAAAAAGATTGAAAAGAAAATCAAGAAGCTCAAAAAAGAGCTGAAGTGGGTCAAGAAAAAAGCGGCCTGATTGGCACTGAACTGAATTAAGGTGACCTTGAACACTGGGGCTCCCCTTCAACGCTGGCCCGCGGAAGCCATCTGGCAGTCCGTTGTACCCCAATGGCCAGGGTTCAGCATCGAGATCCTGCCCGAGATCGACTCCAGCAACAGCGAGTTGATGCGGCGCGCACGACAAGGCCGCTACGATCCTATTCTGTTGCTTGCAGAGCGCCAATCGGCAGGAAGAGGGCGTCAAGGACGCTCTTGGTTAGGCGAACCAGGACATGCACTCACTTTTTCGATCGGCTTACCCTGCCAACCCCGCAATTGGTCTGGTCTTTCCCTGGCCGTCGGACTCAGTTTGGCCGAGTCGCTGGGCGAGGACATCCAACTCAAATGGCCCAATGACTTGTGGTGGCATCAAAGAAAGCTCGGCGGCATCTTGATTGAAGCTGCCAGTCAAGGCGGTCAAAGCTATGCCGTGATCGGCGTAGGCCTGAACATCGAACTGCCCGCCAACAAAGACCTTAGAACGCCCGCTGCGGCCCTCTCTGAGTTGTGGCAAGGGGCCAGCGCGCCCTTGGCTTTAGAGCGCGTTGTCAAGCCCTTGCTTGATGCTTTGAAATATTTTGAGACGAACGGATTCAGCCCCTTGCAAGCACGATTCAATGCACGAGACGCACTTCGCGGTCTGAACATCACAAGCAGCGATGGCTTAGAGGGTTTGTGCGCAGGCGTTGACGGCCGGGGCGCCTTACAAATTGACACGCCACAAGGTCGGGTTGGTGTCAGTAGCGCAGAAGTGAGTGTTCGGCCAAAATGAAACGCCAACCCGACAACGTGGTCATCACAAGGAAAATTTCATGAGCTTGAAACTTTATTTTGCACCTGGTGCTTGTTCATTTGTGCCGCATTGCATGCTGCAACGGACAGGTGCCGATTTCGAGCCCATCATGGTCAAGTTGCACAAAGGTGAGCAACACGAGGGCGACTACAGGGCCATCAACCCTCGCGGTCAAGTCCCGGTGCTGGTCGACGATGGCCAGGTGATTGCGCAAATTTTGGCCATCGTTTTGCACCTCGATCAAAA
>Ga0214919_10008621_pt1 | contig 13365 bp, 13 predicted proteins | sample LL1503_MetaG_FD_177994 | JGI IMG/M metagenome (GOLD analysis project Ga0214919, IMG submission 177994) | Freshwater microbial communities from Lake Lanier, Atlanta, Georgia, United States - LL-1503 | ecosystem: Environmental > Aquatic > Freshwater > Lake | place: USA: Georgia | collected...
GAAAAAAAAGAAAAAAAAGAAAAAAAAGAAAAAAAAGAAAAAAAAGAAAAAAAAGAAAAAAAAGAAAAAAAAGAAAAAAAAGAAAAAAAAGAAAAAAAAAAAAAAAAAAAAAAAAAAAAAAAAAAAAAAAAAAAAAAAAAAAAAAAAAAAAAAGAAAAAAAAGAAAAAAAAGAAAAAAAAGAAAAAAAAGAAAAAAAAGAAAAAAAAGAAAAAAAAGAAAAAAAAGAAAAAAAAGAAAAAAAAGAAAAAAAAGAAAAAAATAGGTATTAGAAAAAAATCCCGAAAGGGATTTTTTTTTGTAAGTATTATTATTTATTATAATACTTACAAAAAAAATTACACCGAACAAAAAGAAAATTGGAACAAAGTCTCATTTTTCTCTTTGGAAGGTTTAATATAATTCATTAGATAAAATCTCCAATTCCTCAATACTAATATGAGGCAATAAAGGATGAGCCTCCCAAAAATACCTACAGAATGCCCATTGATATTCGTATTTCACCGGATATTTTTCATTATATTTTTCCAATAAATATTCACAATTTTTAGACAAATCCAATTTTGCACGAGGCAATACATAAGCCAATTGCAAATCCGATGTAAAAGGCTCTCTATAAATCCAACTCTTCTTATATTTACAAACATACCGCGCCAAATCTTTCATAAGAGGCGGATAATTATAGCGATAATTCCATCTCCAATCCAAGCATTTATCAGTATAATAACTGAATACCCAATCCAATCCCTCCAAATAATTCATACATATTTCACTAATATCATCCTCAGTTATATTATCTATTCCAAAAAGACTTGAATAATATCTTTTTTCCCAACCATATTCATTGGGAGATATATATTTCTCATCTATTCGATAAATAATGGGCACATTATGTAAAATTTGATCGCGTTCTTCACGTGTATTTTCACTCCAATATCTCTTATCCAATTTATCGCGACAATTATATTCTGTAAGCAAATAATCATATTCATTTTTAGCCAATTCTTTAATATATTTTTCAACATTTTTCCATTCAATTCTGCCTACAGAATCAATAAATTGCAGTTTCATTTTACTATATGTTTCTGTAAGAACTTGTATTCCATGTGTTCTTATATTGAAAGCAGGAAAATGCGGCATAAAATCATTTCCTAAGAAAAAACACATGAATACATAATCATATACATTTTTTTTTTCTATACTCATCTCTTTAGAAATTGCACTGATAAGTGATCCTATATCTAAAAAAAGTCGTTCTTTTGGTTCAAAATCTGAAGACAATACTGTGCGAAATTCGGGTGATTCACGAAATACTTGTATTGAATTACAAAATTTTCCATGATGAAAAATAGAAAGCATAATAAGATCGCTGTCTAATCCATAAACGGCAACAGAATCAGATTTATAATCATTTTGCCGCAAAAATTCAAATAATTTATGTTCGCCTTCACCGGCTTTATCTGAGCAAGATACTAACAGATTCTGTATTCCCCATTTTTTATTTTTACCTTTAAATTCTTTATATATTGCTTTATTAAGAGCATTTGAAAAATCAGTGCCAGGAGTTATAGCAGTAGTATTCCAAATACTGTCATCGCCTTTATTTTGAAGTTCATTCATATATTGCGTTTTATAACGCCGAATTCTTTGTTGATCCATTTTTGCAAAGGGTGGAACGCCATCAAATGCAATGAAAGCAGTTTTAGTAGGAGATATAAATCGCAAATATTCGGAGATTTGTTCAATTACATCGCGGATCAACAATTTTTCAATATTTGTATTTTTTTCGCCATTACTATTTTTGATTGCCTTTTCTAGTCTGTAATACGAATCGTAAATTATGGAATTACAGTCCATAAATAAATGATCAAAATTTTGGTCGTAATTTTTTTTTCGTATAATATTTGCATAATTTTTTATAATATACGAAAAATAACTAGGAATTCCCATTTAGTATTTTGTAATAAAGTTCTATATAAATAAAGTTTAAATCTCTATATTTTTTCTGTAGGTAATATAAATTCGTGTATGGAAGGACTCAATATTATTACATTATCATATTTATTTTTCAGATTAGCACCTTTTATAATTGTCTGTTATTTTTCGCTTTCTTCGGTATTTAATCAAGACATCAAAGGTCTTATTTATTTAGGTGGTCTGATGATTGCATGTGTTTTTGGGCTTATGGTAGGACCTTTTTTCGGGGAATTGCCTGAAGATAAAGCTCCAGTATGCGATATGATTACAATTGGAAATAATGGTTCATTTTCTAAAATTCCACTTGGTATTATTATGCTTTCTTATACATTCTTTTATTTATTATACATTATGATTAATTATAAAGTTATAAAATCAAATGTAACAACAATTCTATTATTTAGTATTTTAATAGCAGGCGATATAATTTGGAATGGATTAAATAAATGTTATAATGGTTTGGGTATTATAGGTTCATTAGTTATTGGAGGCGGATTTGGTTATATATGGGGTATGGTTATTAATTCTATTAATAAACCAAATCTTTTATATTTGAATGTTGGTAGTGATCAAACAGTTTGCTCGAGACCATCGAAACAATTATTTAAATGTACATTTGGAGGTGATGTAAAACAAAATGAAAAAAATACAATATCTGGTACAAGTTCTATTGATACAAGCGGTATTTTTACTACTACTTCTAAAAACATAATTTTAAATAAAGGTGATGAATTTTATTTTCCAGATGATCCAGACAGTAGTATTATATATAATATTGAATCTATAACTAATAATGAAAAACCTGTTAATACTATAGATTTATCAAAAACAACTAAATATACAATTAAAGTAACCCCACCACCAACAAAAAAATTAACTACTCAAAAATCAATTGAAATAATTAGAAGACAAGGATTTACGACAATAGATAATATAAAAGAAGGGTTTGATATTCCAATAAAAGATAATAATTTAGCTGACATACCAATACAAGAAAATAATGTATATAATGTAGATATAAATCCAACACCAACATTACAATCAAGTGATTATAATACAGTATATAATAATGAAACTACTAACAGTCAAGGTAATGAAAATTTGAATAAAAGTAATAATGAAAATTTGAATAAAAGTAATAATAATGAAAATTTGAATAAAAATAATTACAATAATTATAAAACCAATTACAATAATTATAAAACCAATTACAATAATTATAAAAATTCAAGAAAAAAAAATAATTTACCATATTCAGAAGTATCAAATGATACTTTAATAAATGATCAAATAGATTCTGCTAACAGTTCTATTAAAAATTTTAATTTAGGACCAACTCCATCATTGCAAGATATTATTACTTTTCAATCAGCAATTGAATCACAAGTTGATCTAAATCTTTATAGAACTACAGGTACTTTTCCATCTAGTTCTAATAGTTAAATATTTATTAAGAATTAAAATTTAATAATTTTAATTCTTGAGTGATATAATAAATAATAAATATTTATAAATTAAAATATTGCAGGTTCTCATTCAACCATTTTTTTAATTCATTAGTAATTAATGAACGATGTAAATCACTCGCAATTAATTTTACACTTCTATGATTCCTATTATCAAAAAATGATATAAAATTTTGCAAAATATTTATAGTAACTGCAGTAGAATATTTTGCATCTAAATCTTCATATGAAAATTGTGAATATCCTTTGCGATAATTTACAGAATTATGAAAATCAAAAAGCATACGTTTCAAATCTGTCTTACTCTGAATAGTATTAAAATTTAATGCATCTAAATATGTTTTTGCATGCATGGAACAATCAGGGCAAGGTAAATGTGTGCAAATAGTATATATCCATTTTAGTAAAGGTTCTCTTATTTTACTAAAAGATTCATCTTTTAGTTTTTCAGCCAAAGTATGAAGAGCAAACCAAACTGCTGGACCCCATTTCACTTTTTTTTCTGACTCTTTAGTTGGTATAGCAACTTGGGCAATTTGTATTTGGCTACTCGCAGGAAATCTCATGCGAAAAGGTGATGGTTTTATATTTTGATTTTGTGATAATTGTTGATTACTATTTGCTAATGTTTTAGAACTCATAAAACGCATATTCATTTATTATATAATAGAGAAAATTAATTTAGACCTTTTTGCACAAATAAATATAATAAAAATAAATATTTATAACATCATGTAAACAAAATAAAAAAACAATATCTAAAAGTCTAAATAGATATTATTATAATGACAGAAGTAAAAAAAGACCAATTAATGAAAATAGTCAAAGATTGGGTGAAATTGGACAATGAAATTCGGGTTCTCCAAAAAGAAATTGCCAACAGAAAAAAAGATAAGAAAGACGTTTCTACACAACTCATGCAAATTATGAAATCAGAAGAAATCGGTGGTTTAGATATAAATGACGGTCAAATATTATATACAAAAAAAACTGTGAAAAAACCTATTACAAACAAGATTCTCATGGATGTTTTATCAAAATTTTACGGCGGTGATTTTATGAAGGCGGCTGAAATGAATTCTTATATTATGGAAAATCGCGGCGAAACAATAAAAGAAAATATTATAAGGAAAATCAAGGGATAATATTATGCTCCAAATTTAAGGGTTGTTCCATTTATGTAAAATTTTTTGAATTTAGTGTACCCAAATTTACTAATTTGTTCAAGTTTATGCATTATCCATAAAATTGTAGTTCCCTTTTTATCTGGATTTATATTTTGAACATCATATACAATTACATCAACATCGTTTTTTTTATCAATAGAAAAATATGATAATTCATTGAAATCGGATAAAATATCCCACCAATCGGGGTTTTGATTTACTAAAATATATGCATTATACAAAATATTTCTTGCATATTCATGTTCAATGAATGAAAAGTCGGGATTATCAGGGATATCTATTGATCTTGGCATTATTTAATTTATACAATAAAAAATATTTCAAAAATAATCAATTTTTTTCTATGCAAAATTAAAATAAATCTACCAAATCCACTCCGTTACGATTGATTATATTGCCAATAATCGCAGGATTATGTTTTTCTGCTAACACATCCTCTGTTTTATATACTTTATTATTCTGATCAACATAATAAACAATTCCACTATATTCACGCGCACTTACTTCAATACTTTTCAAATTACATTCACCTGTAGAATCCAATTGAATACATCCGTTTGGTGTCCCTTTGATATGTGTTCCACAAAAATCGCTTTCCTTCTTTCTTCTTCGCGTACATCTTTCATCATTCGCGAGTTTACCAATACATCTGTTAGCATTTGGAATAGCATTTTTGACACGTTTGCGCTTGATAACATCGTCTTTTTCTAGTTGCAGTTTTTTATATTCATAAACGAATTCTACAAGATCATTAATTTTCTTTTTTTCATCAAAATCAAGTTCAGTAATCTTGCTGCGAACATCGTCTTTGAATTTAACAATATATAGTTCGATTTGTTTATTTAGTTGTTTTTCCATTGTGTCACTTTGTGTTTAATAAATTGATTTTTTATAATCAATTTATTCAATTTTTTTATCCAATAATAGAACTAGAAGTAGGACTAGGAATAAAATTTGTTCCACTAGTATTAGGATTTAATAGATCTAAAGATCTGCGTTCTAAAATTTTGTCATTAACTGGTTTTTGGTAATTTTCATCACTATATGTAGAATATGAAATAGGTCCATTGAATGCAGGCAATTCATCCGGACTTGTAGTATTAGGTCTAACAATATTATGAGGCATCGATTCATAATTTTTCGAACTTTCAGTATTAGGTCTTGGCATATAATTATAAGGTATAGAAGGCGTTATTGATGATATTGTATCTTCTATAGAAAAATTTGAATAACTTGATGAAAATGGAGTATTTATTGGTTGACTTGTTGGATTAAATTCTGTTGCCATATTATTTGACATCTTTTATTATTATATTATATTATTTTTTCAGATAATTATACTTTTTTCTAAATAAAAAACAAGTTCGATAGAAATAGTGAAAAATATTATAATATTTGTGAATAATATTTTAGACTTTTCAATGCAAAAATAATATAAAAATAATTACGCCGTCCAAAGAGAAAAATGAGACTTTGTCCTAATTTTATTTTGAACTAGTCGCCGACAAAAAAAATTTAGTACGCTAAAAGCGTCCGAATTTTCTTTTTATTCGGTGTAATTTATTATTTATGTAAATAAATTAGGCAAATTACGAAAATATTTTCTCCAAATCGCTAAATACATCAGAAGCAGTTATAGCGGCGAAATTCAAATGGTCACGAATCATCGATTTTTCTATATTATCATTGTAAGCAATTCGCAGAAAACTATCATTATTATGAGGATGTATTTTCTTAAATCCACAGAAACTAAATATTTTTTCATCAATGAAATACTTTTCATATAGAATATATTCTAGAACTTTGCCAACAGTATAATCTTCATTCTCTAATGTAACATCATAACAATGTTCAATTGTGGTTTCACTTCTCAAAATTTGGATTTGATCACTTTTCAAAGACGTACTAAATTCTGCAAATTTTTTTTTAAGAATATTGCATGCCTTTTTCAAAATCTTTTCATTTTTAATTGGACCCACTGTTTTAATAGCGAAATCGAAGCTGTTTTCTATAAATTGGCGTTCAGCATCTAAAAGCATGAAATTTTTCGACTGAAATTCGACTTCATCAGGTGTCATTCCTTCTTGCGACCATTTTTGCTTCAATGCTTGTAGAGTTACATCTATTTTGTCTTTGTCAATTGTGTTTCCATATGTGCATTTTGATACGACATTAAACATTGAATTTACTTTGGCTGTGCTAAAAGAAAATTCGCATGTTAATTGAATTTCTTCACCTTCAATTGTATCGCCTATTCGCGGACGAAGTCTTACAAAATCGATATATGTACCTGTAATTGGATTGGGCGGAAATATTTCGCGGACTTCTTTTTCTGTAACATAATTTCCGGTTTCTTTATTTTTAATACGAAAATCTTCGGTTGTAACGAAAATGGTTGAATTTGTTTCGTTTTTTTTATTTACTTCTAAAATATATTTGTCAACAAGTTCTGCATTTTCGCTGTAAATTGGTATGCAACTTAATCGATGTTTTATAATCTCGTTGTGAAGACGCGACGTATTTTTTTGAATAGTACACTTATTGTCTTGATAATTCTCTGTGTAAAATACCAGAGTTTCAATTTCAGATAAAACGGTGCGGCGTAATGCATTTGCTAAACTGACATGAATATCTGAAATTGTAAAACGATATATATCATTATCGTCAGTATAAGGCTGTTCGCTAATTCTTGGTGAAATTTTCATTATATACTAAATAAACGTATAATATTTAAATTATTATACTTTTACAATCAATTTTTTATAAAGGTCTAAGCATTTTTGTAAAACATTATAAAAATAGATATGAAAAATAAAAGAAATGGAATTAATGCAATCAACCAAGCAAGAGTTGTAGATACATTACGACAAATAATATTAAGAAACCATGTACATATTATTATATAAAATAATTTGGCGAAAAATATTGTATATACACTGTTAACATCGCATGAAAAATTACCTATACAATAAACTGATTTTGTACCGAAATTTTGAAAAGACATCACAACAAGCGCAATAATTGAAATAATTAAATAAAATTTGGCAGGTGTACATAAAAAAGTTAAACCAACAATAGACATATAAATAATAATAATATTTTATATTGGTACATTTTATATTGGTACTTTTGCGCCTGTATATACTGTATTTGAAATAGGCGGAACAAATTCATTATTTCCATAGTTAATTGTAGATGGAAAATTACTAATTACATTTGAAAATTGATTTGCTACAAAATCAAGTAATGCGCCACCTCTTTTCATTCTGGTGCTTCTGCTTTTCATTTTGCCACTGTATTTACCAGACCCATGTTGTAAAACATTTCTACTAGAAATTTGCATATAATTCGGATCATGTTGATAAGTATTTAACGCATAATTAGGTATATTTGGTCCAGAACCTAAAACTGCAGACCCTCCTTTAATATATTTTTTCCTGTTAGTTCTTCTTCTTTTAATAATAGATTTTTTACAACATTTTTTTGACTTTGGCATATATATTTTGAATATATATTATATAGTTATTCAATATCTACATGAGTAATCATATGGCGTCTGCAACACATATCTATAAGTTTTAAATCATCCAATACCTGTCCTTCGGGCGTTTTATCTACTGTTGATTTGTCTAAATATATTATTTTTTTAGGATTGTCACCTTTCGCCAATTTTTTTTCGCGAGATTTTTCGATAAAATATCGGTATTTATCTGCTAAAACATTTCCACAAGTAAAGCATTTCACAGGAATAATCATTATATATAAGAGTATAGAATGATTATTTCATATAGTTTACAATCAATTTTTATTTTTTTGTAGATTTTAGAGATTGTGCTGCTTTTTCTTGACTTTCTTTTAGAAGTTTCGCTGATTTTTCTTGAGCGTCTTTTAGAGCTTTTTCTGCAGCAGCTTTTACCTTAGCAGCATTTTCCTGATTTTCTTTAACAAATGGAGCTAATTGTTCATTCAAATTTTTTTGAGCAGCTATAACATATTTTTGCTGACTTGATGATAATGATGAATTTGGAACATTTTCAGGAGCAAGTGTAAATTTACTTTTTGGCTGACATATATCTTTGCTTATATTTTGAGCATTTTTATTAATAGAATCTACGATTGGTACATATTGATTAGGATTCACACCAGCCGTAGGTGCTTTTACATTATTTAAAATATCTTTATAATATTGGGTTGATTTATTGCATTCATCTGTTTGACCTAAATTTCCAGGACTATTAGCAGAAGCACCTTCAACAAATCTTTCTTCAATATGTAAATATTTATATAAAAATAAATTAACTAAATAAATAGAAATACCGAATAAAAGAGAACATATAAAAATATTATACCACTTATTTTTTACAAAAGGTTTGAATACTAAATTTGGAGTATACAAAATAAAAAATAAAACTATTAATAATAATTCTGTTAAATTCATGCTTACAATAAAGTTATATTATAATTATATAATAAAATGGAAAAAACAAAACCTGAAAGTATTATTTGGTATTTAATAGTATTTTTAATTTTATTGTTTGCAGGTTATTTAGGATATTTTATTTTTTTAACTATAACTGGTAATATTGAAAAATTTGATAATCAACAAAATTATAATAGAATGCGTGGAATAACGAATATTTGCAGTATTTATGATGCTGATTATAACAGTCCCGAATGTGTTGATATAAGTTTTTCAGATTATGATAATAGTGTGAAATCCATCAAAGCGATATTAGATCCTGGATATGGGGTAGATCCTGATACTGGATTTGTTAAATATATAGGTTCTCCTACAAAAAAAAATATAGCATATGGAGTTAAACAAATATGTTATAAAGATGATGCTAATTATGAAACCGAATGTGTAGATGTTAATTATATTGTGAACGGTGATAGATATCATGATAAAGTAATATTAGAAGATGGTTTTATAAGAGATCCTAGTAGTGGATATCCTCTTTATGTTGGTATTCCTACAAATCAAACGCAAAAACCCTTACCAACAAATTTCATGTTTGAAACTCATTATGGAGATTCGCCAACTAATAGACCTCGTCCTACAATAAAAATTCCTAATTTTGATGATTTAGATATTGATTCAAAATTTGATAAAGATAATATTGATATTAGATATCATGCAGATCCGGCAAGTTTACCAAACGCAAAAGATGATTTAATTGGATATAGTATTCAACTTGATGATGATGGAAATATTGATGAAGTTCCATATTCTAAAATGAAAGGAAAAACATTATATAATAAACCAGGTACTTCGAGATTTGGTCCTTCTTCATATGTTCCAAATTATGAAGAAAGTGTTTTTTTAAGTAAACTAACAAATGAAATGCCTTTTAATAGAATTCCTTTAAGTGAATCAGGTTCTCCTGGTTTTTGTAAAAATTTGAGTTTAGAAGATATTGAAAAAAAATGTGCAAAATTGGATAAACAAACATGCGCATCTACAGAATGTTGTGTTTTATTTGGTGGTGCAAAATGTGTTGCAGGTACAGAGACAGGTCCAAGTAAACAATCAAATTACAGTGATTTTTTAGTGAAAAATAGGGATTATTATTTTTTTAAAGGAAGTTGTTATGGTAATTGTTCTCATAACTATGGTATTATAAATACTAATGGATTTAGTAAAAACAATAATTATTCGAAAGTTTGAAGCCTCGAATAACCGATTATTATAATTACGCATTCGATGAAATTATTCAATATATAAAACGTATTTTGTTTGTTATAACGTAACAATTACTTAATTACATTAAAATATTCGTTGTAAATTCTTATCATTCAGCATGTGAGTTGTATAGAAGCAGTGAATGAAAAAGGTGTAAAAATATTTATTATCATAAATATTTTTTTATTTTAGTAAGAAATTGATAATAATATATTAAATATAATTATATACCAGATTATATTATGTCTACAAATTCTGGAATAAATAAAACTACACCGGGTAAAACTACACCGGGTAAAACTACACCGGGTAAAACTACACCGGGTAAAACTAATCCTATTATTACACATAAATCATTAAATTTTATAGATTCACTTCCCCTTATATTTGGTCTTGGAAAAGGAACGACTCCAACAATAAAGGTTCCAACAACAAAGGCTCCAACAACAAAGGCTCCAACAACAAAGGCTCCAACTACAAAGGCTCCAACTACAAAGGCTCCAACTACAAAGGCTCCAACTACAAAGGCTCCAACAACTCCTTATTCTACAACACCATCTGAAACTACACCTATGTATACAACTTCTTATTCAACAACAAAGGCTCCAACAACTCCTTATTCTACAACACCATCTGAAACTACACCTATGTATACAACTTCTTATTCAACAACAAAGACTCCAACAACTCCTTATTCTACAACACAATCTGCAACTACTCCTGTATATACAACTCCTTATTCAAGTACACAACCTCCAACAACTCCTTATTCAACTACACGACCTCCAACAACTCCTTATTCAACTACACAACCTCCAACTACTCCTGTATATACAACTCCTTATTCTACAACACAATCTGCAACTACTCCTTATTCAAGTACACAACCTCCAACAACTCCTTATTCAACTACACAACCTCCAACTACTCCTGTATATACAACTCCTTATTCTACAACACAATCTGCAACTACTCCTTATTCAAGTACACAACCTCCAACAACTCCTTATTCTACAACACAATCTGCAACTACTCCTGTATATACAACTCCTTATTCTACAACACAATCTGCAACTACTCCTGTATATACAACTCCTTATTCAACAACAAGATCTCCAACAACTCCTTATTCTACAACACAATCTGCAACTACTCCTGTATATACAACTCCTTATTCAACAACAAGATCTCCAACAACTCCTTATGCTACAACACAATCTGCAACAACTCCTTATGCTACAACACAATCTCCAACAACTCCTTATGCTACAACACAATCTCCAACAACTCCTTATGCTACAACACAATCTCCAACAACTCCTTATGCTACAACACAATCTCCTACAACACCTGTGTATACAACTCCTTATTCCACTACACAATCTCCAACAACTCCATATGCTACAACACAATCTGCAACTACTCCTCTATATACAACTCCTTATTCAACTACACAACCTCCAACTACTCCTGTATATACAACTCCTTATTCTACAACACAATCTGCAACAACACCTGTGTATACAACTCCTTATTCCACTACACAATCTCCAACAACTCCATATGCTACAACACAATCTGCAACTACTCCTCTATATACAACTCCTTATGCTACAACACAATCTCCAACAACTCCATATGCTACAACACAATCTCCAACAACTCCATATTCTACAACACAATCTCCAACAACTCCTTATGCTACAACACAATCTCCAACAACACCTCTATATACAACTCCTTATGCTACAACACAATCTCCAACAACTCCTTATGCTACAACACAATCTCCAACAACACCTGTGTATACAACTCCTTATTCCACTACACAATCTCCAACAACTCCATATGCTACAACACAATCTGCAACTACTCCATATTCTACAACACAATCTCCAACAACTCCATATTCTACAACACAATCTCCAACTACTCCTTATTCTACAACTCAATCTCCAACTACTCCTTATTCTACAACTCAATCTCCAACAACTCCATATGCTACAACACAAGCTGCAACAACTCCATATTCTACAACTCAATCTCCAACAACTCCATATTCTACAACTCAATCTCCAACAACTCCATATGCTACAACACAAGCTGCAACAACTCCATATTCTACAACTCAATCTCCAACAACTCCATATGCTACAACACAAGCTGCAACAACTCCATATTCTACAACTCAATCTCCAACAACTCCTTATTCTACAACTCAATATCCAACAACTCCATATGCTACAACACAACCTCCAACAACTCCATATTCCACTACACAATCTCCAACAACTCCATATTCCACTACACAATCTCCAACAACTCCTTATTCTACTACACAATCTCTAACAACTCCTTATGCTACAACACAACCTCCAACTACTCCTTATGCTACAACAGAAGCTGCAACAACTCCTTATGCTACTACACAAGCTGCAACTACTCCATATTCTACAACACAAGCTGCAACTACTCCTTATTCTACTACACAATCTCCAACAACTCCTTATGCTACAACACAACCTCCAACTACTCCTTATGCTACAACACAATCTCCAACAACTCCTTATGCTACAACACAACCTCCAACTACTCCTTATGCTACAACAGAAGCTGCAACAACTCCTTATGCTACTACACAAGCTGCAACTACTCCATATTCTACAACACAAGCTGCAACTACTCCATATTCTACAACACAAGCTGCAACAACTCCTTATGCTACAACACAAGCTGCAACTACTCCATATTCTACAACACAAGCTGCAACAACTCCTTATGCTACAACAGAAGCTGCAACAACTCCTTATGCTACAACAGAAGCTGCAACAACTCCTTATGCTACAACACAATCTGCTTATACAACAATGCCTGGAACTACAATGCCTGGAACTACAATGCCTGGAACTACAATGCCTGGAACTACAATGCCTGGAACTACAATGCCTGGAACTACAATGCCTGGAACTACAATGCCTGGAACTACAATGCCTGAAACTACAATGCCTGGAACTACAATGCCTGGAACTACAATGCCTGGAACTACAATGCCTG
>Ga0214919_10008622_pt1 | contig 13365 bp, 9 predicted proteins | sample LL1503_MetaG_FD_177994 | JGI IMG/M metagenome (GOLD analysis project Ga0214919, IMG submission 177994) | Freshwater microbial communities from Lake Lanier, Atlanta, Georgia, United States - LL-1503 | ecosystem: Environmental > Aquatic > Freshwater > Lake | place: USA: Georgia | collected 2015-03-15
CTGTAGTCACATAGCCCTGTAAGCTTTTGAACGCGGTATTCCACTGCGTATCTGTGGCGTTATTGGACGACACAGCTAGATAGGCTAAGCCCGTGGCTCCATTCGTCTTAGTGATGGTATCACCGATGTTTACTAAGGAAGTAGCTCCTGTTATTGTACTTACATTCATAGTACTAATAGAAATACTATCGCCAGACGCTGTTGGTGAGGCACCAATCTGAAAACCTAAAGTTGCAACAGTTCCCGCACCTATTGTTAAAGTCTTAGCGTGAAGACCGGAAGCAAGAACGTCTGATGTTAAAGTACCAGCAGTACCGCCAATAGTAAGACTGACTCCTAGAGCATCAAAATTTAAAGTCTGTGAAGCAGTTCCAGCTACGGTTAACGTTTGCGATCTAGTAGCATTATCCAATTTAACGGTTGTGGTAGATAAAGACGTCAGTGTATAACTACCACCAGCCGCATTCGAAACGTCAAAAGAAGATACTGTACCAAAAGTGCCCAGTAAAGTACCTGTTCCTAAAGTAGCTGCAACGTTTGTTCTAGTAGAGGTTGTACCTAAAACTTTAATGTCATTATAGGTAGTTCCTTGCGCAAATGAGTTGATCTGCGTATTTAACTGGCCAAGTTCTGTAACAATGGCCGCTCTTTGAGTGTTACTTAAGGATCCATTCGCACCCTCAACCGCCAGTTGCTGCATCCGAAGTAACATGTCTTGAACTGTGGACATAGACGTATCAGCTGTTTGAACTAGGTTAATTGCCTGTTGAGAATTTAAAGCGGCTTGATCTAATGCTTTAATGTGACCTGCCATCGATTGTGCAATCGATACCCCAGCAGCATCATCTGCAGCAGAATTAATACGCAAACCCGAAGACAATCTTTGAACTGAGTTAGCCAAGTTTCCTTGCGCTACATTCAATGAATTTTGTGCAAATAACGATGCTAAATTGGTATTAATCACTGCTGGCATAATAATTCTCCTAAAAAGATGGGCTTTTAAACCCAATCAGATACATTTATATTCCTTAAATTTCTTAACGGTCATCTGTCCAATTCTGTTTAGTACTTTCTTGTTGTTTTTTAGATTTAACCCGCTTTTCTAATTTAAATCATTGAATTAATTGATTTTTTAATTTTTAATTCTTCTGCATTTTTATTTAATTCATTATAAAAATTCTATTTTTTTGAGAAAACTCTCTTAAGTCCATAAAAAAACCAATAAAACATAATTTATCCATTTGCCTGTTTTTTTAAAAGATCCAAAATGGAAAAATCCTTTTTATAAAAATTTAATTTTTAATACTTATTTTCAATATGTTAGGCTCAAAAATACAACAATAAACCCTCTTTTTCAGGTATATTTACACTCTAATGAATTAATATAATTATTAATTGAATCAATGGCTTTTAAAGTAATTTTGCTCTATTTCAATCAAAGGAATTCAGGTTGGGTGTAATTAACTCATGAAAATTTTAGGGTTCGATACCGCTAAATTACCCATTCCAACAGGCCAAGGGGCCATTCCCATCTTTGTTTTACTGATTTTGATCATGATGCTGGTGCCTTTGCCACCAGTTCTACTCGATATACTTTTTACATTTAATATAGCGGTTTCGATCATCGTTCTGATTTCAGCCATCAACATTAAGAGTTTTAAGGATTTTGTTGCTTTCCCCACAGTTTTACTCCTAACCACCCTACTGCGGCTCTCCCTAAACGTCGCCTCCACCCGTATCGTTCTTTTAGAGGGACATAAAGGCACTGACTCTGCGGGTAAGGTCATTGAAGCATTCGGGGTGTTCTTAATCGGTGGCAACTTTGCGGTTGGTATTGTCATTTTCTTGGTCATCACCATTATTAACTTTATTGTAATTACTAAGGGTGCTGGTCGAGTAGCCGAAGTGGCAGCTCGCTTTGCTCTGGACTCCATGCCTGGAAAGCAGATGGCGATTGATGCGGATCTAAACGCTGGCCTCATCCAGCAAGAAGAGGCTAAAACACGGCGCGCCGAAGTGGCTCAAGAGGCCGATTTCTTTGGATCCATGGACGGTGCCTCAAAATTCGTGCGAGGTGACGCGGTCGCCGGCATCATGATTCTCGTCATTAATTTAGTCGGTGGTCTACTGATTGGCTTATTACAGCATGACCTCAACTTTGCCAAAGCTCTCGCTATTTATGCCTCTTTAACCATTGGTGATGGCCTCGTCGCCCAAATTCCAGCCCTGATTATTTCTACTGCTGCTGGTATTTTAGTTACCCGAGTTGCCACAGATGATAATTTTTCCGGGCAAATGTCCAAGCAGTTCGAAGCCAATGCCAATGCCCTCATCGTCGTTGCGATTGTGCTGGCGATTTTGGGCGTGATTCCGGGTATGCCTCATTTCATCTTCTTAAGCTTTGCCCTCCTTTTTGCCGGCCTAGCCTACCTCCAGCGTAGAAATACCCTCAAAAAATCCGCTCAAGCCCAAATGGAGGCGGTGACCGCTCCTGATAAAGTCGATCTTGCCTGGAAGGACGTACCGATTATTGAGCCGCTCAGTCTTGAATTACCTTATCGCCTAATTTCTTTAGTTGACTTGGGTGATGAGAGTGACCTGATTAAACGGATTAGGGCCATTCGGCGCAAATTTATTAATGAAGTCGGCTTTTTAACGCCCTCCGTACATATTCGGGATAACCTACAACTGCCGGCAGAAACTTACCGGATGCTACTATACGGTGCAGAAATTGGCCGCGGGCAGATTCTGCCCGACAAGCTTTTGGCAATTCAACCGGCTGGGGCCGATCCAATTCCAGGGGTTCAGGTTAAGGATCCCACCTTTGGCATGCCTGCCATCTGGATTGATCGGAACGCGCGAGATGAAGCGATTTCTAAAGGGTATACCGTAGTTGAGCCTGCGGTAGTAATGGCGACGCACCTCGATCACTTAATACGTAAACACGCGAGTGAACTATTAGGCAGGCAAGAGACGCAGGACTTACTTGATCATTTCAAGATGACATACCCCAAGCTCATCGAAGATGTCATTCCGAAGGTTGTCTCTGTGAGCATCTTGCAACGTATCTTACAGTTACTTCTGGATGAAAACGTACCTATTAAAGATTTACGCACCATTTTGGAGATTGCCAGTGAGAACGCCGCCAAGTTCCCAGACCCCCTCGATATGCTCCCGCATATTCGCTATGCTCTTCGCCGCACCATTGTCCAGAGTACTTTTGGGGATGAGCTGGACTATAAGGTCTTAGGTGTGCAACCCGAGTTTGAAAGACTGATTGAACAGTCCATCGGAAGTGCCGCTATTGCCAGCGACGGACTGATCGAGCCATCTCTTGCTAGAATGTTTGGTGAGGAAGTCATTAATGGTGTTGCAGAAATGGAAAATAATAATTTACCGCCAGTCATTATTAGTGGGTCACGAGCTAGAATGACCTTCTCACGCATTGCAAGAAGAGTCTGTCCACAAGCGATTGTGATCTCAATGAATGAATTACCGCCAACCGCCAATTTAACTTTTCAACGGGTACTTTGTGCCCAAACCAGTAATACCTAAAAATACCTAAACGGAGTCAATCATGGGCCCACAAAAATTCACCGCCTCCAATACCGCAGAAGCTCTCAAAATGGTCAAGGCCAAAATGGGGCCAGACGCGATGGTGCTATCGACCAAGGATACTGATCAAGGGGTAGAGATTCTTGCCATTACCCCGGAAGATCTCTCCAATATGTCGAATGACTCTGGGAATCCAGCAGCGAGTAGCTCCTCTGATGCATTGCGGGAGGAGAATCGAGATGCTGGCCGAGATTTTCGTAGTGAAAGCACGGAGTCGCGCTTTGAAGAACTCAACGCTGCTAATTTGAAGAATAAAGTAGCCGCGGATACCGTTCGTCCAATCAGTCTTGGGGCGCGCTCGAATGACGCGGCTATTACACCTATCTCGATTGCTGACGCACTGCAGAATAAAAAGCGTAAGCAAAGCCAAGCGCGTCAAGAGCCTCAGGTATACCAGCCTCATGAGGAAATAATCCAACCCGCGCAGTTCCCAACTCTGACTAAGACTAGCCCTACCGCACCGGCTACTCCTTCTGAAAAAGTGGCAAGCCTTGCGCCATCCTCCAATGTTGAACAGCTACTCTCCGAAATTTCGGAGGTGAAACAGCTCCTGCAGTCCCACGTTGCGGGGAGCTTTTGGAGCTCCATGCAACAAGAAACCGCGCCGCATGCTGAAATCGTCAAGCATTTATTAAACGTCGGTTTCTCACCCAAGCTCTGCGCAGATATTGTCAAGAACCTACCTAGCTCGAATAATTTTCAAACGCTACTCCAAGAGGCTCGCTCACAAGTGGCTGGGCTCATCCGAACGATTGATTCTTTTAGCATCTTTGATCAAGGTGGCGTATTTGCTTTTATTGGTCCAACGGGCGTGGGTAAAACCACCACCGTTGCCAAGATTGCCGCCCGCTGCGTTTTGCGCTATGGTCGCAACCAAGTCGCACTCTTAACCACGGATACCTACCGAATCGGGGCCCAAGAGCAGTTAAAGGTTTTTGCAAAGATCTTAGGTCTACCGGTCGTATCCCTGAGGGATAGCGATGATTTGGCAGCCAAGCTCAGAGATTTATCCAGCCGCAAAGTGATCTTGCTGGACACCGCTGGAGTTAGCCAACGCGACACCCTCATGGTCGAGCAGTCCCAAATGCTCCAAGATGGCTCACGCAATGCCTTTCGGATTTTAGTGATGAGTTCTACTACGGATTTGCGTACCCAAGAAGATGTAATTCACTTACATAATCAAGCCGCTAAAGCCAAGGATATGCCGGGCATTGGAGCGGCAGTGATAACCAAAACTGATGAGGCGACCCAATTAGCCCCAGTCATTGATTGCTTGATTCGCAACAATCTACCACTCATGTTCCTCTCCAATGGACAGCGCGTGCCTGAGGATTTAAGTCAACCCGACATTGCCTACCTGTCGCACCGGGCGATGCGCTCGCGCTCGTATTCAGATGACTTATCGATCAATGACGATCAAATACCTGCCGTCCTATCCGACCATTTAGGCGATTGGCTCAATAAAGTGGCTCCATGAGCGCAGTCAATACCCCTGCTGGTTTAGACCAGGCCGATGGCCTGCGATCGATGTTTGGTGATGATAAGAATCAAGTAATCTGCCTGGCCTGCGCTTTGGATCCCGATACAGTTGTGCATATTGGTCACGGGACAGCCCACGCACTAAAAAATGCGGGGTATCAAATTCTGATGATCGATGAGGTGCCGCTTTCTGAGCGGCGCACGATGTCTGGCTTTTTATATCCAACGAAGTATGATTTGGGACAAGTGTTTACCAACTCGGTCACCTTGAATAAATCGATCAAGCAAGTAGAAGAAAAATTTTGGTATGCTACAGCTGCCAAATTGCGTCATGCCTTTGAGATCCGCCGAGCTAAAATGCCCAATCTGGACGATCGTCTGAAAGAGTTGCATCTAGAATTTGATTACATTCTGTTTCCGACTAATGATCCAGAGTTCAACATCGTAAATTTTTTTGGTAAGTCAGTTTCGCGCATCTTAATTGCGTCCCCCGAGTTTGCTTCTTTATCCCGAGCGATGGGCATGATTCGACAGTTTTCTTTATACAATTCCGAGGCCCCTATTCCAACCCTGATTTTAAGTATCGAGGAAGATGCGGCTCAGACGGCTTTTGAAAAGCTCCAAAAAGCAGCACAAACAGCCATGGGTTTAGAATTAGAAATGTTAGGATGGGTAAAGGCCGTGCAAGCTGTGCGCGTGGTGATTGATCCAGACGATTTATCAGTCTCCACACCCACCGATGGTCCTTCGAACGAATTTGTTTTGCCTGCAGGTTTTTTTAAGCATTTAACGCAATCGATTACGAATTAACTGGTACATTACGTTATGAATAAAGCATATGCTCAAGAAGTCAATTATGGCGATGAAATGGCCAAGCATATGCCTCTTGTCAAACGCATCGCGTACCAGGTTGCATCTAAACTGCCAGCTAATGTCGAGGTAGATGACTTAATTCAAGAAGGTCTTATTGGTTTACTTGACGCTCTAAAGCGCTACCAACCTCAGCCCAATTTGAGTTTTGAAATTTATGCCAGGACCCGCATTAAAGGCGCTATTTATGATTCTTGTCGAAAAAATGACATCCTGCCTCGTAATCAACGCGATGATCTGAGCCGCCTAGAAAAGTTAAATCGGCAATTAGAACAAGAACTAGGCAGAGCCCCAACTGAAGGTGAAATTGCCCAGTCCGCAGATTTATCGATGCAGGACTATTACTCCATTATGGACGGCATGGTTAACCTAATGCCCATTGATGAGTTATCGGATGAATTAATGCCCGTCGATGGCAGCTCAGACCCGCTCAATCAAACGGCGATGAGTCAGTTTGCGGCCCAATTAGCCAAGGTCTTAGAAAAGCTTCCTGAAAAGGAACAAATGGTCATGGCCTTGCATTACCAAGAGGATCTCTCGTACCGAGAAATTGCTGAGGTACTTAACCTCACGACCGGAAGGATTAGTCAACTCCATACACAGGGCATGATTCGTATTCGCTCTCATCTCAAAGTCTCGGTCAATTAACAAAGACTCACCCAACCCAGCTTTTCTCATTTTCTGAGTAGCTCCATCAGAAGGCATCTTTGACCACCAATTTACTAACTCGCACAGATTGTGGCAATAAGGCTAGCTTGGTACTTTGATGAGCAAGGCTACGAGCAAGTGAGCGCTGATCTAATTCAAATAACGGAACGCCACAAATAGCCGCGGCCTCAAAAACAACCCCTATCGAACATCCCGGATTACCCTTCTCTATCCGTTGCAGTAGTGCTCGCGAAATGCCAATACGTTCTGCTAGTTCTGAGGTAGAGAGTTTTTTGACAATCCGAGCCTCACGGATTAGCTGACCGAATAATTGCAGGGCATCTCTTGTATATGGGGAGTAAGGGCGGTCTTTTATTTTGGGCATAACACATCATTAATATTACACAACGACTAATATGGCTTATTAATGAACCATTTTATGATGGTTTTCAATTAGCTAGTTAGTGGTACACCTTCCCCATTTACCGTTGGCAAAAAAGACTATTTCTACATTAAGGCATGAAAATGGACTCAAAGTAATGCCATGAAGAAGTCCTTATGGGAATCTAGGATTATAGATAAAAAAAGTTCTAGAACTCTATCAAACTTTTTTCGAGAGGACTCCGCCAATGGACCCAGGAATACCACCACTACTCTCATAAGTGGCGCCAAGGGATTGCTGCGCCATGAAAGACTGCATCGCTGCACTGCGCTGCATCGCTAAATTAATCAACTCGCCATTAACCTTGTGGTCGATCGACGCCTGATCAAGCATACCCATCAGTTGTTTACTCGTGCTCGGATCTAGGGCCAAAATATCTGCCTTGAGTTTTTCAACGCCGCCTCCAACAGCAGCACCGCCGGCATAACCGTTAATGGACTCTAAAGCAGCACTCGTTTGGTTTAAAATCCGCTCCAAATCATCCAACTGATTCAACTCTAAAGTTGTACGCAACTCACTGACGGCCTTGGATACCTGTTGCACAAGTGCTTCTAATACATGTTGAGTCATCAGATTCGATCGATTGACTACTCTGGCCGGTTGACCATTAGGAGGGGGATCCCATGATCAAGTTGCTAAGTAGATATAACGTTAGAAAATTAATTGTTTATTAATAATTTGGAGTCGAAAAGCTTAATTCGATTTTGCACCAATTGCGGCTAAAGACTCATGCAACATGGCTTGAGAAATCTGCTGATAATCAATCTCAAACGTTCCAGAGGCAATTTTTGCCTTAATTTTATCGAGTAATACTTTATCCGTGACAGGTGTCGTGTCTTTTTTAACCTGCATTTCGGTTAACTTGGCACTCACACTCACATCAATACTAGCGGCAGGAGTCGCAGTAGCTAAAGAAGCCTTCGGATCAACTACTGGCGAAGTTGTGGACTTTTGTACGCCATCCGTCTTGCCGGACTCTTTAGTTGGCTTCGGAATGATCGGTAAATTGTCATTGATCTGCATAATTCCCCCTGTTAAAACGTTCAAGCTAAATGACTACTTATTCTTACTTATATACGGATTAAAGTCTATAAATTGTTAGTACTTTTTTATAAAAAAATAAAATCCTTACTTTTCAAGTACTTAAATCTTTCTCTATTGTGTATTTACGACCACAACCCCAGCCCTCAAAATCTTTCCAGAAATCGTCTGCCCATCATACAATTTAACCTTTACCGTATCACCTACCATTCCTGAGGTTTGGGCCACGCCCTCCCCAGTTACCTCAAAATCTTTCCCAGAAATCAAAATCCGAACTGGATCTCCTATAGCAATAACGGCAGGTTCTCGTAAATCGTTTAGCCCAATTGGCATCCCCGCCTGAACTGGGCGAACCAAGATCCGGTTATAGCCATCTTTGACCGAGCGTAAAACATCATCCGTTAAATCCGTCAGGTCCCCCTGCACGACGCGCAGGTCTCCTTGAGCTACTTTGACGTTCCCCTGCAAATACCGTCCCGCCACCACATAGTCACCAATCACCCGAACTCGAATAGCTAAATTGTAAGTCCATGCTAACTTTCTACAACGCAGTTGCACACTCGTTCGGCCCCATAAACGAATTCCAGGTTGGCTTCCGACCTCAATTTTTTCTGGGCAGGCTTGGATGGTTGGGTTTTGATCAATATATTCCACCTCGGTTTGCATACCCGCCACCATGGGATTTCTTGCCACAAAACGCTTGATAGCCACATCGATATCCGGAGGTACGTTGGCGATTACATTCTGCGCAAAGAGCAAACCAAAAAAAGAGATCAAAATACTTAAAAAAGCTAAGGAATAACTTCGGGCTTTAAAAAAAGTCAGAGTTTTATACACCAGGGTTTTAAACACATTACGCACGTTAACTAAACTCCTTCGACATATCGATCAAATGACACGCAGTGATAAATCTGATTATGCCCGTCAATTGCTAATCCAGAAAACCAGACTGGTTTAATGAGCGCAGATGGAGTTTTCTCAAACAAATTTAAGGTATGCGTGCCCAGGGTTTCATGGCAATAGATGGTGTAATCTCTCGAGCCACACCGCAGACGAATCTGATGATGCGGCCCTTCAATAGATCCGTGTGTGTCCCATAACGTCGACTCTAAGGCCGCTTCTTCATGGCCAAATTGATGCGCTTCAACCAGCTGTGATACTGGCACGGCGAACCAGTCCTGATCACGCTCGTAACATAGCATCGGCATTCTAAGCAGGCTCGATGGGCAGGTGATCCGTGTAAATTCAGGTTTGACTTCAATATTTCCAAAAATGGTAGTTAAGGCATTGCTGGCTAAATGCAACTGACCCTCGGTCGGAAAAGTACCTTCCAAATCAATAAAAATCACTAGGTTTTGCTCGGCAGCAGAGATATGGGCTTGCACGGGCAAGTAGCTAAGCACGGAAAGTAGACGCTGGATAATATTGGCATCAGCAAATACATCCTGAATCGTAACTTCTTCGGCTAGCCCCCGAAATGCTTTGGCTAAACTAATTTGACCATAACGAACCAAACGGTCTTGTTGATCTGCCAAGATATTATCTACTTGACCAACTTGCCAACCGCGCTGCCGACTCAAAATTGCCCTGGCTTCTTGAATTTGATTTAAGCTTTCCTGCGGACTAAAGGACTCTAGCAAACCACTTAATGAGACTCGCGAAGGGTTCGCTCTTTGCACCGGATGATCATTTGGCTCATTGCTTTGCTCACTGAATACATGACTAGCCGAACTCATCGGCACAGCCCAAGTCTGCATACTGGAGTCTAGTAAAGGCCCCGCTTTTTCTGTTTGGATTTTTTCTTCTTCAGCTTTTACTACCGGTGTGCTTTGCGCACTAGTTGCAACGATGCTTTCTGCTTGCAAAATATCTGTGGTTTGACTAACCGGCACCGGAGGTGCTTTTTCTGGGTGGATGGCTGGCTTGTCAGATATCTCAGCGAGGCGCTGCCGCTGCAAATCTGCAATCGATACGCCATCACTCATGGGCTGCGGCTCTTCAGTGCCTAACTCAAGCGAAGGACTCGGGCGAAGGGGATTCACAATCATTACTTGGGAATCCCTCGAAATCTCCTCTACTAAATCAGCCTCAGAAATCTTGGTTTCTTGCGCAGCCAGTTCATGAATACTCTGCGCCGCTAAACTAAATTGCTCCGTCAGCTTAGACAACTCCATTAAAGGATCATCACCCAAAGTATCTTCCGGCTCATGGGTATTCTCATCAAGACTATCAGCGTTGTTTTCATTCTCAACAGGCGAAGCTTGCGCACTCAACTGATTTGGCTTCGTTTCTACTTGCTCCCAGGCCCTTGGCTGAGCGAAGTCGTCATTTTCTTGAGCACTCGCTTCTTCAGCCGTGGCTGGTAGTGACGACTCTTTTGTATCCAAGAATTGCTCAGCTAGCGGTTGCAATTTTTGCTGCGTTTTTTGCTGCGCTTCTTGCCGAGTTGTTTGATCTAGATTATCTAAATTGAGATCAACTGTCTTGGATACTGAGCTGTTTTCTAAAGTGCCTTTTTCAAAATCTAGGCTCGCTGGTGGCGAAGTGATCGACTTGCCTGGTAAGCTCGATGAAGAAAAGTCAATAAAAAAAGGCTCTGCGTCACTGTCCTCAATATCTTTACGTTCTTGTTCTTGTTGCTGCACGCGGAGCTGTTCACGCTGTTGTTCGCGCTGCTGCTCTAACTGGGAAGCTCCTAGCATCTCATCTAATCGAGAAATACTGTCCTCTAACGATTGCGCTAAATCATCCGGATAAAATCCAGATGCCCTCAATTGTTCAGGCTTACTGTCTTGCGTTTCTTCATTAGCCTCTTCATGATTTTCTACTAATTCTCGGGGAGTTATAGATAAATCAACTGCAGGTAAAGCTTCCGTCTCCTGCGGCTCAGAATCATTGGCCGCCAATATGGGCTCTACAGTATTTAGGGCTCCTTGTATCGATTCAGGCTGGTCATGCGCAACTAGAATAGTCTCTAATTGCTGGTCGAGCTCAGTTTGCTCGGTCGCCTCACTAGCCCAAATTTCTTCGCGGCGCATCACCGGCTCTTCAGGCAACTGTATAGTTTGACTCAAGGATTCTGTGCTTTGCAACATCGCTCGAGAAAACTCACTAGGCTTAATCTGATGCAGTGCCTCATAAAACTGGGGCTCTAAGACTTGGATCGCTGCCATGTCCACTTCAGGCTCTTCGGTCAAAAAGGCCTCAACTAATGGCACAAAATAATTCAACAAATCATAAGCTGGCTGACTATGTTTGGGGTCGCCAAATAATTCAACAAACTCGCTAGCACCCTTACTCAGATCATACAACTCTAGGCCATCAAGCGCATTGCTCAAGTCAAAACAATACGGCACTAAGGTTTTAGTTGATTTAGGCTTTTTAGCTTTGGCTAATAACAAGGCTTCTAATGCCCGCTCCACATCAATCCGAAACAAAGGCTGATTATTGGAACGATCTTTAGACATATTGCCCAACCAAGCGATTCAATGCCATCAGAGATTCATTGAGATTCTTTAATTCAGCCTGCCAGCGCTTAGCCTCCACCATCACCTGATTCATATCCAACTCAATTAAGTCAATATTCGCCTGATCACTCGTAGCTCTAGTTGGTAATGCTTTTTGATTAATGTCCTTTACCAAGTTTTTAATTTGTACAAAGGCTAATTCTGTTTGGATAACTAGATGATTCATATGCTCCGTTTCAGATGCGAGTTGCTTTGCGGAGTGGTTCTCTAAAATGGATAAAAATAAACGAATACCTAGTTGCTTCAAAGAAACAATCGCCGAATCAATTTCATCTAAAGGCTGCTCTACGTCTAGATGTAAGTATCTAGGACCTACATCTGGTGTACTCTGGACATTTCGCAGAACAGAAACTTTGTTCATAACTTCTTGCGAATAACTCAAGACCTTCTCACTCGAATGAAATGCTTCTACAAACTTCTGCTCAAGTACCTTAATTTGTCCTTGTAAATCATTCACCAGTGTATTGTCTTGGGTAGCCGGCGGCAAAATATACGGCGCAACCCGGTCTAGTGGGCGATCTTCTTCATCGGGAACCACCAACTGCTCAGTGCTCACTTTGGCTTGTGCAAAACTGCCAAGCAAACCAGCACACAGGAAAAATAGCGCGCCTAGTTGAGCAATCAGAGGTAATTGACTACCAATTCCACTGATTTTTTCTGTAATCCCACTGGTAATACCAGAGGAAGCCACATTGTTAGCAGCCTGAGTTAAGCGCTGCGTATCAGCTAGCTGTTTTCTAATATATTCACTATTTTCCAGTAGCGTACTAAGAGCAACCTTCACTTCAGGCGCCTTGGCCTGCCAAGCAACCTGCCGTATCTTTCCCAACACGTCCACCACGAAAGGCGGTTGATTCGAGGCCGTATTTTCTAAAGCGGTAATTTGTTCAAGAGTCTGCTCAAGTTCTTTTAACAAGTTTTGGTTTGTTGCACTCTCTAAAAAACTCTTTTGCCAAGCACTGTTGGCTTTCACAAACTCATCAAAGCTACCTGCCAAGCCTCGAAGTGGGGACTCTACCGATATTTTTTGAATCGATAAAATAGCGTTGGGGGCATTAGGAGAAGTCATGATGGTTGAGGTAGACCCCAGAGCAATCACCCCCGCTAAAGCTTTTTCTTGGGAAATAATCGACTGTAACGATTGCTGGGTTCGGCGCGCAATGAGAATCACTTCCGCTTGCGTCTTTGGAACAATTAAATCTTTTCGCTTACCATCTTCTGAGTCCGCCTTCACATTAAGCACGCTCTCTAAATCAGCAACCCATTTTTGAGCACCTTGAAAAAACTGGGGTGTATATGGTTTATTCTGCCCCCCCATCCCTGCCTGGACTTCAACGAGAACGGCAACTAATTTATTGGCATCAACCTGTGTGCTGTCACTGGCCCCGCTCGGTTTTTTATCCACTCCAGCGACATTCGAGAGAGCTTTTTGTTCTCCTTTTTGCTCTCCTTTTTGCTCTCTTTTAGGATCTACAACATCCACAGCCACTTTGACAGGTTCCAAGTCACTCGTTAGATTTTTTAATACCGTCAAAGTTTCCATATAAAGTACAACAGCTTCTTTAATGCTCTGCCCTTTTGTAGGCCAGGGAGTTTGTAGTAACTTATTGAGCGTGTCTTTTTGCTGGGCATTGAGCGTATCCGCTCTTTTTTCAATTGCCGCAATCTGCTCAATCCCAAGATTAAGGGCTTTGAGTAAGCGCTCTTGCGCCTCTAAATCAGTTGCACTTTTTTGTACCAAGT
>Ga0214919_10008623_pt1 | contig 13360 bp, 11 predicted proteins | sample LL1503_MetaG_FD_177994 | JGI IMG/M metagenome (GOLD analysis project Ga0214919, IMG submission 177994) | Freshwater microbial communities from Lake Lanier, Atlanta, Georgia, United States - LL-1503 | ecosystem: Environmental > Aquatic > Freshwater > Lake | place: USA: Georgia | collected...
GGGTGCTAGGCGAAGAACAGCAACTTCCCGGACTACCAGAAATAGAGATTGCGCTACACCGCGCGCCGGGTACTTTGGCGCCGGCAGTTGCCTTGTTGGAGGCTCAGCTCATCGAAGCTGTAAAAGGAAATATTTCATAAGACGCCAAGCCAATTCTGGGTCCATTACATCGGTATAACGGAAAGAATTTGGTAAAGGTATTCCGAATGAGAAATACACTTAAAAGTTTGGCTTACCGGTTAAAACGAAATATTCTTGGAGACGAATACTCGTGATTGCCGAATGCCTGCTTTTGGCCCAAAGCAGCCTAGCGATGCGCTATGCAAATCGGCGCACAAAGGTCCAAACATCCTTAAAACGCCGCTGTAAAGCACCTAAAACCAAAGGAAATCAGCATTTCCTGTGATTTTTACGTAAGTCATTGATTTCATTGAACATTGCTCTAGATAAATTCCGGTTGCCCAGACCAAACCAAAGAAATTAAAATACATACGTGGTTTTAATTGATTTCTAAAGGTTTAAGCAATGGGTAAAGCAAAGACGTTTTCTGCGCAGGAATTGCGCAGAGTGCAGGACTACATAGCCACCCGCGCCCATGCGCAGCGCAACAAAGCCGCCCTGCTGCTGACCCACCTAGCGGGCATGCGGGTGGGTGAAGTGGCGGCACTGACCTGGGGGGATGTTGTCAACGCTGAAGGGCAGGTAAAAGAAGAAATTCGCTTGAATGCTGATCAAACCAAGGGCGGCCACCCGCGAACAGTGTTTATCAGCCCCAAGCTGCACAAGGAGCTAGAGGCCTATGTACGCTCGGTCAAGCGCAGAGATGCCGGCTGGGCGTTCTTTGCCACCCAAAAGGAGCCGCGTAGAGGATTTACTGCAAACACGCTGGCCCAATATTTCCACAGCCTATACCGAGGTGCGGGCATAGACGGAGCCAGCAGCCACAGTGGCCGTCGCAGTTTTGCCACGGCCTTGGCCTCCCGAGGAGTGGGCGTCAGGGTGCTGATGCGCGCAATGGGGCATCGCAATATCAGCACCACCATTGGCTATATAGATGCATCCGATGACATGCTGCGCCGGGCTGTTAGTTTGGTTTGAATGCCGAGAAACATCCCCCCGGTAGTTTTGGGCGCACAAAAATTCACCCCCTGACTGGCAAGTGTCGGGTTGACCCGACACTTCACCATCGACCCCTGAAGCGTAATTACCCCGGATGTTCAGCCGGTAAAGGTACAAGCAGGCCTACATTGGTGAGACATAAGATGAACGTCAGGTGCAAAGTGCACGGCTGGGCGGCAGCTATGGGCCATCTGCGGACATTAACCAATAACCGGTAACTGGAGCCCAATTTACCCCAGTTGTCAATCAGGTTTGATTGCCAAAATTTCAGCCCTTTAAGAAATATTTACCGTATCCTCATGCTCAATGATCAATAAAAGGAAGAGTTGATACAAGATAGGTTGGACATGGATGATTGCTAATTTGATTGTTTTCTTGAATTAATCCAGTGATCTAAAGAAACCGCTATCAGCAGAATCGCCCCCTTGATAACATCTTGAAAATAGACCGAAACATCCAACAAGATTAACGAGCTTGTAACCACAGAAAGTAGTGCCAAACCCAACACCGCACCGTAAATCGTTCCTGAGCCACCCTTCAAGCTTGCTCCACCAATGACGGCCGCCGCAATGACATTTAACTCCATACCCACACCAAAGGTCGGCGTAGCCGCACCAAACCGCGCGGTGTAGACGACGCCAGCGATTCCCGACATGGTTCCACAAAGTACGGTAACCCAAAGCTTGACGCTATTCACATCGATACCAGCGTACATTGCTGCGCGCTCATTGCTTCCTGTATAAAAAACTTTACGAAATAAAACTGATTTGCGCAATATGTAGTCGCTGACTACAACTATAAAACCAAAAATTAGGATCACGACTGGTAGCCCATAAATCGTTCCTTGGCCAATTAATTTGAACTCTGCTGGTAGTGAAAAAAGTGACTGCGGAGTCCCTTGCGTAATGGCCAAACTCAGACCTCTGGCAATCACCATAAATGCGAGGGATGCAATGAAATGACTCAAACCAATTTTGGTAACACAAAGACCCATACATAGTCCTATACCAGCGCTGGCTACAACAGCTATGACGCTTGCTGTCCAAGGGTCAAATCCGTGGAGAAACAGGGCACCGACAATAACCATAGACAGGCATACAACGGAGCCGACTGCCAGGTCGATTCCGCCCACAATAAGAAGCACCGTCATGCCTACAACGACGATCCCCTCAATTGCAAAAGAGAGCAACATCGCCCGCATATTCTCCCAAGTCAGGAAAAACTCAGAAGCAAAAGACATCACTAAACAAAGAGTAGCAATGATGACTATCAATCCAGCTTCACGGAGATTATTTGTTTTCAATTTCATTTATTCATTCCTAGGCCATTCCAGACGCCATACGCAAAATTGACTCTTCAGTGGTTTCGTGCGCGCTTAACTGTCCAACTACGGTACCGTTACGAATAACGATTGTCCGATCACATAAGCCAATAATTTCAGGAAGTTCTGACGAAATGACTGCAACTCCCACACCTTCGTTGCAGAGTTGCCTCAGTACCTGATGGATTTCCGCCTTTGCGCCGACGTCGACGCCCCGGGTAGGTTCATCCATAAAAATGATTCTTGGCCTGGTAGCCAGTAATTTTGCGATTGCGACTTTTTGTTGATTGCCTCCAGATAAGCTTGAAGTATTGGCAGCGACACTGCTAGCCTTAAGCTTTAGCCGTAGTCCAAGTTCCTCTGCTTGAACTTTTTCTTTTTCAGCGTCCACAGTCATCATGGTTGTCTGAACGGCTCTTAGCGCCATAGATGAGATATTGGATTGAATACTGAGATCCAAGAAGACGCCTTCCGACTTCCGGTCTTCGCTTAGGTAAGCTATTCCTTCAGCCAGTGCAGCCCGATACGAACTTGCATTGACAGGCTCACCATTGATCTTGACCGAGCCGCTAGTCTTAGGAGTAAGACCACAGATCGTTTTCGCTATTTCAGACCTGCCAGCACCCACCAATCCAGCGATTCCTAAAATTTCGCCAGGCAATATCTGAAATGAAACTGAATTGACACGACTAGCATCGCTGACATTGATCACCTCAAAGAGCGGGTCAGTGCCAATTGTTTTTGATTTTTCGGGGTAGTATTTTCCTAGCTCACGGCCTACCATTTTGCTAATGATTTCATCTGGTGTTGTGTCTTTCACCAAACCATTAAAGACACTTGCCCCATCTCTAAGCACGGTTATATGGGAGCAGTTATCAAAGATTTCAGCCATCCGGTGACTGATGTAGACGATGCCAATTCCGCCTTTGGCCAAGCTACGTAAAATTTTGAAGAGAGACTTTGACTCGACTTCTGTTAAAGACGTCGTTGGCTCATCCAGAATCAAGATTTTGCAATCGAGCGCCAGAGCCTTCGCTATTTCGACGAGTTGTTGATTTGATAGAGTCAAATTTTCAACATTTATCGATGTATCGATCTCCTTGTCCAAGGTATTGATGATCTTCTTAGCGCGTACCTGCAATTCTTGGTAGTCCATCAGCAGTCGTTTTGACTGATTGATTTCGTACATAAATATATTTTCAGCTACTGACGCCGACCCACAAAGCGATATCTCCTGATGTACCAATGAAATCCCCAGGCGGGCTGCATGTCCTGGATCCCTAATTAAGACCTGCGTTCCCTCGATAAAAATTTGCCCAACATCGGGTTGAAGGATGCCGTCGATCACCTTCATCAAGGTTGATTTCCCTGCGCCGTTCTCGCCACAGACTGCATGAATCTGTCCGGCTTGGAGAGAAAAATCAACACCAATCAGGGCATTTGTTGCCCCAAATGACTTCTTGACTCCACGTAACTCGAGCAGCATCCTCAATCCTTATTCGTTTATGCCTTTGGTTCCTCGACGAGTTAAGTACTTGTCCCAGTAGAAGTCATCGGCATTTGCTTTTGTGACGACTGAAAGTCCATTATCCAAGAACGGGATAGACATGGGGTTCCGGCCTGACCTCTTTGCGTCATTCATTGGATCAATTAGTTGTGTATTTTTCGCCATGAAAAGGAGCATCATGCCAGCGAAGCCTTGCATCCCTTGGTTAGGGTTAATTGAAGCAAACACATCGCCCGATTTGATCATGTCAAGTATCTTGGCATTGACGTCACAGCACATCACCTTGATGTCTTTTTTCGATTCCACTTTTGCTTGTGCTGCACCCAATGCAGTGGTTGCTTCTGGCATAAACAATGCGCCAAGATTCGGATTTGCTTGCAGCATGCTCAGAACAGCTTGGTAAGCTTTGTTTGCGTCTGTATTTGACGCTGCTCGACCCACCAGTTTCATGTTGGGGTGATTCGATTTCATTCGATCGATAAAGGCGGTAATTCGGCGCTCGTGGTTGTCCTGTCCTGGATTTTCCAAGACGCCATACTCACCCTTTCCACCCATCGCGGCGGCAATAGCATCTGCTGCAGCCACACCTTCACGGTGGTTATCTGACGTGACAAATGAAACGCGTTTTGAGTTAGGTGAGTCTGCAGCAAAAGTTACAACCGGGATCCCCATTGAAGCGGCTCTAGCGATTGGCTCAATGAATGGATCGGGATTCATGGGGTGCAGAAAGATTCCAGCTGGCTTTCTGGCGAGTTGCTGCTCAAAAGTTGCTAGTTGCTTGTTGACATCGTACTCAGGCGTACCTGTGTAACGAGTTTTCACTCCCAGTGACTTGCCCAATTGCTTAAACATCTCGTAGACGGGGAACCAGTACTCCACCCCGCTGACCATCACGTTCATGACGTAGGTGTCGTCCGGGTTTCCACGCAGGCCGACTGTGCTTGCCGATTGTGCAAATGCGTTCAGTGACGCCATTCCGGCGCCTGCGGCGACAGCTGTTTTTAGAAATTCACGCCTCATTTTGACTCCTCGATTGATGTTAAAAAAATGGCTGTCTGGTCAGCCTGATGACATGAAACAGTACTTGTTGTCATGACAGGCTGAACTGTAAAACACAAAAATTCCCAGGAGAATAAGGATAAACCCTTATAAAAGTAGAATAAACGCTGATATGATGTCATTACATGTAAGGGGCGGCAAAGGATTTTGAAAATGATGACTATTGGGCTCTTCATTGACGCAAACCTGGTGGGTTTGGCATGACTGCGGTTAGATATGACTACATCGTCGTGGGTGGTGGGACGGCTGGCGCTCTGCTGGCAAATAGGCTTAGTGCAGACTCCAAAAATTCGGTGCTGCTGGTAGAAGCCGGTGGCCGCGACAACTACCATTGGATCCACATACCCGTCGGCTATCTTTACTGCATCAACAACCCCAAAACTGACTGGTGCTTCCGCACTGAACCTGATCCCGGTCTGAACGGCCGATCATTGATCTACCCGCGCGGCAAGACGCTGGGTGGCTGCTCAAGCATTAACGGAATGATCTACATGCGTGGCCAGTCTCGTGACTACGACGCGTGGGCCGACCAGCTACGTGACCCGCAGTGGAGTTGGGCGTCGTGCCTGCCCTACTTCAAGCAACACGAGTGGCACCACCGGCTGGATGCGAAGAACCAGAACAAAAGCTTTCCTACTGCTGATTTTCATAGCGGGCAGGGCGAATGGCGTGTGGAGCGGCAGCGCCTGCGATGGGATTTGCTAGATGCGTTTGCCCAGGCGGCGCAACAGGCTGGTATTCCCCGGAGCGATGACTTCAACGCGGGCAATAACGAAGGCGTGGGCTACTTTGAAGTGAACCAGAAATCGGGGTTGCGTTGGAACACCTCCAAGGCATTCCTCAATGCCGACGTGCGGCGCCGGAAAAATCTCGCCATCTGGACTCAGACACAGGCCTGCAAGTTGCTGCTGGTGAGCGACGCGCATGGCATAACGGCCTGCCGTGGTCTAGAGGTAATACGAGAAGGGCAACGGGTTTCGCTCACCGCCCGCAAGGAGGTCGTGCTGTGCGCAGGTGCCGTTGGTACGCCGCACCTGATGCAGCTCTCGGGGCTGGGACCATCGGCGTTGCTAGCTAAGTTTGGTATCCCAGTGGTGAAGTCCATGGAGGGCGTCGGCCAGAACCTGCAGGACCACCTGCAGATCCGGGCGGTGTACACCGTCCAGAACGCCCTGACGCTGAACACCTTGGCCAACTCCTGGTGGGGGCAACTCAAAATTGGGATGGAGTATGTGTTCTTGCGCAGCGGACCTATGAGCATGTCGCCATCACAGCTAGGTGTATTTACCCGAAGTGACACAGGGCGGACGCATCCCAACATTCAGTTCCATGTGCAGCCGCTGAGCTTGGACGCTTTTGGCCAGCCTTTGCACCGCTTTGCGGCTTTGACTGCCAGCGTTTGCAACCTGAATCCCACTAGCCGGGGCGGTGTGGCCATCAAGTCGAATGACTTCAGTGTGGCGCCGGCCATCGCGCCCAACTACCTCAGCACCTGCGAAGACCAACAGGTCGCGGCTGACTCGCTGCGGGTGGCGCGCAACATCATGGCGCAGCCCGCCTTGCAGCCCTATAAGCCCGCTGAGTTCAAGCCCGGTGTGCAGTACCAAACCGATGCGGATTTGACCCAATTGGCAGGTGATATCGCCACCACTATCTTCCATCCGGTAGGCACGGCCAAGATGGGTTTGGCGCAAGATGCTATGTCGGTCACAGACAGCCGGCTGCGTGTCCATGGCATCCGCGGGCTGCGCATCGCCGACGCGAGTGTCATGCCCACCATCGTCAGCGGCAATACCAACAGCCCTACGCTGATGATTGCGGAGAAAGCTGCCGAGTGGATACTTGCTGGCGAATAACTTTTAAGGACAACCCTATGCCCCTCGTTAACCTGCAGCTCATCGCAGGACTGAGTCTTGACCAGAAGCGTACGCTGGTGACCGAGATCACGCACATCTTGGCCCGGGTGACCGGTGCCAAGCCCGAGCGAACCCACGTCCTGATCCAGGAGGTGGCCGACGAGGATTGGGGACTAGAGGGACGGCTGGTGCTAGACCGCAGGGAGCAGCCTCCCAAGGGCGCAGATCGTTAGGCCTGGGTGCGCACGTGCAAGCGCGTGTTCTGACAGCGGTGTAGCGCCACATAGTGCTCCACGGCGCGCCCGTCTTTGGTAAAGGCCACGGACTCAATGCGCAGCAAAGGCTCTGGCACCTCCAGCTGCAAGAGCTCCATGGTTTCGGCGTCGGGTAGCGCTGCGTCTATCCAGCGCTCCGCCCTGGCCACATGCAGCCCGTACTGGCGCCGCAGCACTTCGTACAAAGACTTGTCCTCCAGTCGGATTTTGTGCAGTTCTGGCGCCACATCGGTGGGGATGGCGGTGCTGACCAGCAGCCGGATATTGCCGTCCACACTGCGCAGTCGCCGCAGCGATGTCACTTCGCTGTTGCTTTGCAGGCCTAGTGCAACGGCTTCCTTTTCGTCGGGTGCGCGTTGGCTCTGGTGCAGGATCTGGGTTTTGACAACCCGGCCTTTGAGCGCCATCTCGTCCGAAAAGCCCAGCACCATAGAGATGAAGTCTTCGTCACGCTTGGGGGTGGAGATGAAGGCGCCCTTGCCCTTGATCTTGTAGATCAGGCCGCTGCGCACCAGGTCTGACAGCGTTTCGCGCACCACGATGCGCGAGATGCCATACATCTCGCCAAGCTCTGCCTCAGACGGCAGCTTTGCGTTGACTCCCAACTCCCCGCTGACGATTTGCTGCCTCAGAATGTCCCTGAGCTGGATCCACAAAGGGCTTGCTATCTCGCGCTGAAGCAAATGCAATGGTCGAGAGGTCACACACAGTCTTTCTAATTGGCTTGCGCTAGCTGCTGCATATTGTGTTTGTTGACAAGAATGGACCGGCACCGGGACACCTCCAGGTGCCGTCGTTCGATGCTCCAGCCCAACTCCTCGCTCGCCGCTTGGGCCATGACTTCCAGGGTGGCATGATCCAAATGACCCAGAAAGGCCGCCAGACTGCGGTGCAAAACCAGATCAGACAAACGAACCACCCCGGTCAGGCGACACAAGCGACGCAATGATTGTATGTCTGCACCATCGAAGCCCAGGTCAGTGCTGGGGATGGGCAACCCGGCCGTTGACACGGCACGCGGCTTTTGGAGCAGCTTGAGCACGGCATCGGTGGCTTCCTCGGCCAGCGCGCGAAAGGTGGTCCACTTGCCGCCCACGAGGTTTACCACCGGTAGGATTCTGGAGTCGTCAGGCCCGTCGACGATGACATAGTGGTCGCGGGAAATTTTGTCGGGTTTGCCTGAGACAACATTCCTGGACTGGATGGTGGCGAGTGGCCGCACCCCAACGAAGGTGTAAACAATCTGGTCTTTGGAAAAGCTCAGTCGCGGGAAGACCTCGTGCAGCACTTCTAACAGGTACTCAATCTCGCAAGAGTCTGTCTCCACCTCATCCGGGTTAAACACAGGAATATCGGTAGACCCGGCCAGCACACGGCCCATGAAGGGGTAGACGATGCAGACGCGGCCATCCTTCGCCTCAAAGTACACCATGCGCCCCTTGAGCGCGGCCAGCAGTGCGGGATGGTCCATGACCAGATGTGAACCTTTGGTTCCCACCATGCGGCCCTTGGGCACGCCAAAGAGGTCGCTTAGTTGCTCCAGCCATGCGCCTGTTGCATTCACCACGAGATCGGTCGTAACGCCAACCTCGGTGTTCAGCACCGTATCACGCAAGGTCAGACGGTTCTCATGGAATGCCAAGAGTTCGCAATGGTTGCTGACAAGCGACGGGTTGTGCGCACGGTGGCCATCGGCGATCAGCTCATGCATTAACCGCTCGGGGTGGTTGATCCATGCATCGTAAAAATGCGCCGTCCAGCGAATGTCGTCCGAGAGGAGCGCGCGGTCTTCGGGACTGGTTGCTCGAACAGAGTGGCCTGGCAGCGAGCGGTCTTTCTTCCCCATCAGATCGTACAGCGTCAGCCCCAAGGCCACGGCCAACACGCCGCGCGACCGGGCTGGAGGGTTGGCGCCGAAGAAGCGCAGGACACTGGCAAACAGCCCACCGAGTCGCGAGGACAGCGGGATCACCGTATGAAGGGGCTGCACCAAATGCGGGGCCGTCAGCAGCAGGTTGTTGCGCTCCTGGGCGGCTTCTTTGACTAGGGAGAACTCGGCATTTTCCAGGTAGCGCAGGCCGCCATGGATCATGCGGGAGGGCGCACTACTTGCGCCGCTGCCCACATCACCTTTGTCAATCAGCAGGCACTGCACACCCTGCAGGCATAGGTCCCGAAAGACACCAATGCCATTGATGCCGGCGCCCACAATGACTACTTGGAAATGTTGTCCCTGAATGCTGGCGGGGCGTACGTGTGCGCAGGGGGCAGGTTCGTGCATGGGGCGTGCGCTCATGGCAGGGGCGAGTTCAACCGTGCGAAGACAGGCGCCATGTCGGCCAGTAGGCCTTCAAAGTTGCCCAGGTATTCGCCATAAAAGCTACGCAGCTCCGCCATGGGCTCCACTTGTTTGTGCCGTGCTTGCAGCGGCGCAGATGCACAGCCCACGGCCGACGCAGCGAACATAGCAGCACCGCGCGCGCCGCTTTCGTCGGCCCCTGGCGTGAAGACTGTGCTGCCCAGCATCGTTGCTAGCAGGGCGCAGAGCCGCTCGTCGCCTGCGCCCCCGCCCAGCACAAACAAGCGGCTGCGTGGCAAGCCACTTCTGGCCAACGCATTTAGGTTTCTGGCATGCAACGCCAGCACACCCTCAACTGCCGCGCGCGCCATATCGGCAGGGGTGTGGAATGCCCGCAAACCCAAAAACCCCGCGCTGGTATCGCCACCACCGTTGATGAACGGGACGTAGCGTAGGCCATGTGCGCCGGGCTCGCACAAGAACGCGGCGTTTAGCAAGTCCGCGGTGCTTTGTTGCAGGGTATTGGCAAGCCAGGTGGTGTTGGCCATGCCTGCAGCACTGTTGTTCATGTACATGACAGATTTTTTGGAGTTAAGCAGAACGACATTGCTAATACCCGCCGCGTCGGTATTCAAAACATTGCCTTTGCCGCTATCGTCTGCAGCGATGCAGGCGTTAACACACCAAGTACCTAACACCGCGGCCACATCACCAACCTGCGTGGCACCCACCCCAGTCATGGCGCCGTACAAATCAATTGCCCCCATGGCAATGGGAATGGATGCGGGAAGCCCTGTGTGCGCAGCCAAGTCGGGATGTAGTTGCCCCAGTGGGCTGCCACTGTCTTGCAGGCGGGTCAGTAGGGTCGAGCGCCAAGTGGGTACGTTAGCTACCGAAAAGGCCAACTCTGATGGAAGTCTTGTGGTGCAATCAAGCAAGCCAGCGGTGCTCGCGTCACTGTAGTCGGTAGCCCTTTCGCCGCACAACACCATCGCCACATAGTCCTTGGCAAAAAACAGGGTGCTCGCATCCTGAAAAGCGCCTGGATTGAGCCGGGCAATGTCAGCCGCAATCATCGAGGGCTGCCCAGACCAGGGACCCGTGCCCACAGTGCTGAAAAGTTGGCGTGCTTTCAGGCGCGCCAGGGCATTGGCGATGGGGGTTGCGCGCTGGTCCGTGGAGGACACCGCAAAGTCATCTTGCAATGCCTCTTGTGCATCCACTACATACAGCCCACCGCCATGGCCCACACTGGCCACCGCAGCCACATCGGCGGCGCGTGCGCCTAACCGCTGGGCTACTTGTTTCAACAAACCTATGATGAGCGGGCGTAGCTCGCTGCCGGGCACTTGGCAGGCGCCAGTGGACGCCCGCTGCCAAGGAATGGCGGCACCAGTCTGTGCCAGCACAGTGCCCGCCTCCCCATCAAATGCTGCAATTTTTAAACTGGTGGAGCCAAGGTCCAGACCAATGTAAATATGACTCGCCATGCAACAACACCCTTTGCTTTGTTCTTACATGTCATTACATCATACCTAATGAATTTTGCCAATACTAGGGAAAACTCCTATAAATCCGTCATTTTTTTCACTTTAAACTTCTTAGCATGTAATAACAAGCATGCTAATGATGCATCTATTCGTCGAATGCGAGGGAGCGGACAAATGAAGAGCAGTGAATTGGGATCTTCCGGGATCATGTGTTCCAGAGTGGGCCTGGGCACCTGGGCGATGGGCGGATGGATGTGGGGGGGTAACGACGACGTCGCCGCCATTCGCTCCATACAGGCCGCGCTGGACGCGGGCGTCAACTTCATCGATACCGCGCCAGCTTATGGCCTGGGCCATGCCGAGGCACTTGTGGGCACTGCCATCCAAGGTCGGCGCGAACGGGTGGTGCTGGCGACCAAATGTGGACTGGTATGGCACACTCAGCGCGGCACCTTTTTCTTTAACGAAGAGGGTAAAGACGTGTACCGCTACCTCGGCAAGGACTCCATTGCTTACGAGGTCGAGCAAAGCCTGGTGCGTTTGAAAACTGATTACATCGACCTTTATTTCACCCACTGGCAAGACGCCACCACACCTATTGCCGAAACCATGGATGCGCTGCTAGCGCTGAAGCAACAGGGGAAAATTCGCGCCATTGGCATCAGCAATGCCGATGAGACCATTTTGGCCGAATACCTGCGTTATGGTCCGGTGGATGCTATTCAGGAACGCTATAGCCTGCTGGACCGTAGCATCGAAAAAGATCTGATCCCGCTGTGCCGCGCCAACCAGGTGGCAGTGCACGGCTACTCGTCGCTGGCCCTGGGCCTTTTGGCTGGCCCCATTGATCCTGCGCGTGTTTTTGGGGGCGATGACCAGCGCAAGGACAACCCGCGCTTCAGCGCGGAGAACCGGGTACATCTGATGAACTTCTTCGCCGCCGTGGAGCCTATCCGTGTGTTCCACGACTGTAGTTACGGCCAGCTGATGATTGCCTGGTGCTTGTCCAACGTGGGCGTGGCATTGTGTGGCGCCCGGACCCCAGCACAGGCGCAAGACAACGCGGGTGCCGGTGCCATTGATCTCTCACCTTCCGAGTTGCAAGCCATCGCGGCTGCGGCCCAAACCCATTTGCATACGATTGTTTAAAGGAAAACCCATGAAGGAGATTCGCCTACAACGGCTGTTCCGAAACGGTGGCTGTCTGGATATCGCAATTGACCACGGTGTCTGCAACGAACCTTCGTTTCTGGACGGCCTGGAAGATATGCCGGGCGTCGTAGATACTTTGGTGCAAGCCCAACCCGATGCCCTCCAGATGAATTTCGGCCAAGCCGATCTTCTGCAACGACGTCCGGGCCGCAGCAAGCCCGCGCTCGTGATGCGCCTGGACATGGGCAACCCCTACAACGTCACAGTCCATCGCGTTATGTGGGCGCTGCTGCAGAACAAAAAAGACCCTGTGCTTCCAGCTGTGCAAATGGATGCATCGTGCGTTGTGGTTAACCTCTTCATGCTGCCAAATGAACCCGATTTATTTCGTCAATGCGTAGAGAACATCTCCATCGTTCGCGCCCGCTGCGACAAGTACGGCATGCCTTTAATGATCGAGCCCTTGGTCATGCGCCCGCATAGTGAAAAAGGCGGTTACATGGTTGATGGCGATACCGAAAAAATCGTCACGCTCGTCAGATTAGCTCGGGAAATGGGTGCAGACATTGTTAAGGCAGATCCCACTGACGATACAAGTATGTTTCATCGAGTTGTTGAAGCTGCACGTTGCCCAGTTCTCGTGCGAGGTGGCGGACGTGAAGACTTGAAGCAAGTTTTTGCGCGTTCTCGCGAGCTTTTAAATCAAGGCGCGGTTGGTATGGTTTATGGACGCAACGTATATCAGCATAAAAATCCAGGCGCGGTTGTCCGCGCGTTAATGGCCATGATTCATGATGGCGTCAGTGCAGACAATGCCTGGAGTCTCTATGCGCAATCATCTTGAAAGTTAATTATTTGTTCATCTATTTGATGACCGGCCTAAGCTTAAGCGTCCTAGCGAATGTCAGCTTTTGACCATCCAATCTGGCCATTTCAATTTCCGCTTTGGGTCGAAAGCGGGCTCCGATTTACCTCCACTGACCCTCATGCCCTTTCCTCAAAATTGCAATTAGGTTCAGGCCCAAATGCATTTCAGGGCGCTGATACACCCGCGCTTGTGCGTCGACCTACAAAAAGTCACCCCCTGACTCGCAAGTGTCGGGTTGACCCGACACTTCATCATCGACCCCCAACCAGCAACTACCCCCACACTCCCCTAGCCCGTGGCGCCAAGCACCCTGGCGCTGGCAAACTCCATTTCCCCCTGCCCCATGGCAAAAAGACGCTGGGTGTAGCTGCTGTCCTCAAAGTCAAAACGTGTCTGGCGCCAAGCCTCAGGTCC
>Ga0214919_10008625_pt1 | contig 13359 bp, 9 predicted proteins | sample LL1503_MetaG_FD_177994 | JGI IMG/M metagenome (GOLD analysis project Ga0214919, IMG submission 177994) | Freshwater microbial communities from Lake Lanier, Atlanta, Georgia, United States - LL-1503 | ecosystem: Environmental > Aquatic > Freshwater > Lake | place: USA: Georgia | collected 2015-03-15
ATTACCCGTGCTAATTTGGTGTCGCCCCTGTTCCGATTGAATAGCGGCAGCGGTACCTATGTGACCGAGGGCGGGCGCGTCGTGTTCAGCGGCCGTGGCTTCTCAAACCAATATGGCCCAGTACTTTTGGGCATGACTGGCACGTTTGACAGTCCGGTTTACCGGATCACGGCCACCAACCCCGGCTTTGGTGTTGGCATGGCCGACGTCGTTGGCGTCGTAACGTTAAGCCCTCGTGGCTATGCAATCGCAATAACTGGGATGACCGAATACGGACCCATTAGCGGCGATGTAGATGTGCTGGCGGGCAACGGACCATTGACCATTGACATCATGCGCGGCAATTTTTCGGGCATTGGGGTTAGTGGGCGGATTCAGCAGACGGCTTCGGGCGCGTTTGTGGGCACATTAAATGGCATCGGTTCGGGCTTTGACGGAACCATCGCATTGTCGGCACAAGGGAAGTTTCAACGCGCTGTCATCGATGCCGTTGCCCAAAATGCATTGCTTTCAGGCGCGCAGAAACTCGCCATCGGGCGGGGCATAATGAACGCGGACATCCTACTGTATGACAGCCCGCAAATCATTGCGGATTGGCAGGTTGAAAATGCGATGGTGAATGACATTTCGCTCGCCGCCGCCCGCGTGAAGGTGAACTATCGTGCGGGCTCCGGCACTGCGCAAATTTTGGCTGAAGGTCGAAGCAAAGTGCCTTTCCGCATAGCAGGCAATGCCGACTTTACACCGCAGCTTTGGCGCGTTGCCGCAATGGGCCGTGCCAATGGCATTGATTTCGCAACTGACGGACCAATACGGATCATCCCGCGCCGGAACAGCTACGACATCCTGCTAAGCACGATGAAGGTCGCGGATGGCGCAGTGCGACTGGCTGGCAGCTATGGCGACGCAATCACCCTGCAGTCGCGCTTGGACAAAGTCGATATTGCCGTGCTCAACCCGTTCATACCGGGCCTTGAAATCAATGGCCGCGCAACCGGTAGTCTTGATTGGTCGCAGGCGTCGTCGGCGGCGTTCCCAAGCGCCGATGCGCGGCTTGAAATCACGCGCTTTGTCCAGACCAATCTGGGCGCGCGGTCACAGCCTGTCGACATCAGCTTAGTCGCAAGATTGCTACCCAGCGGCGGCAACGCTCGCGCCATCATCCGCAGGCGCGGTGTGGCCGTGGGCCAGCTTCATTTGGACCTGACGCCATTGCCGCCTAGGAATGCAAGCTGGCGCGAACGGTTGCTTGCCGCGCCTTTGTCGGGTGGTGTCCGCTACAACGGACCTGCTGATACGCTGTTTTCTTTGGCCGCATTGGCGGACCAAAGCCTGACCGGCAACATTGGCGTGGCTGCGGATTTTTCAGGCCGTGTGCAGAGCCCCCAGCTTACGGGGACCGTTCGGGCCAATGACCTGATTTACGAAAACGACATATATGGCACACGGTTGACAGAGTTGCGCGTGCGCGGCGTTTTCACCAACGACCAATTGGACGTAACGGAACTTAGTGCAAAAGCTGGCGACGGCACGGTGACGGGCAAAGGCATGGTCAACCTGAGCGCGGACAATGGTTTTCCGGTGCAGCTTAATCTTGACCTTGACCGGGCACGGGTGGCGCGCAGCGCACTGATTTCGTCGACGGCAACGGGGCAAATTAGCGTAACCAATACACCGGAAGGCGAAGCCCTTATCAGCGGTACGCTGCGTCTACCAGAAACGCGGTTCAAGATTATCCGCCAAGGTGCGGCTCGGGTGGCGACACTGTCAGGCCTTCGCCGCAAAACACCCACCAGCCGTGCGCGCGTATCGGGCGACGCAGATCCGATCAGCAAACTGCCGAGCAATTGGAAGCTCAATATCCGGCTTGAAGCGCCCGACAAATTATATGTCAGCGGCATGGGGCTTGAATCCGAATGGGGCGCGAAGTTGCAGGTAACCGGCACAAGCGACGCGCCCTTGATTGCAGGCGATATGGAACTGGTGCGCGGCACCCTTGGCTTTGCCGGACGATCCTTTGAACTGGAGAGTGGCCGCATTTCGTTTAATGGTGGCCCTGCAAGCAATCCTTCAATCCGCGTAGCGGCGGCCAGCGAGGTCGACGGTACAACCGTGCGCGTCAATATTCGCGGCACTGGCCAGAATCCCGATATCAGCTTTAGCTCAACCCCTGCACTGCCACAGGATGAAATCATGGCGCGCATATTGTTTGGCAATTCCATTGGCGAATTGTCCGCCATTCAGGCGGTTCAACTTGCCGGATCGTTGAATAGCCTGCGCGGCGGGGCGGCTGGGCTCAATCCGCTTGGCGTGCTGCAATCTGCCACCGGGCTTGACCGTTTACGTATATTAAGTGCTGATGCAAAAACCGGGCGGGATATGGCGGTCGCTTTTGGCCAGTATATTAACAACGACCTCTATGTCGAAATCGTCACTGACGCGCGCGGCTATACCGCAACGCAATTGGAGATTAGCCTCACGCCCGCGCTTTCAGTGCTCAGCCAAATCAGCAGCGGCGGTAGGTCGAACCTCAACGTTCGGTATAAGAAGGACTATTGATGCGGCGCGCCCTTCGTCTTTTACCTGCGATGTTACCTCTATTATCCGTCGCGGCTTGCCAACAGGATTTTGACTCCCAATATGTGGAGACAGAAAAAAAGATACAGGCCGCCGAGGCTAAAATCGATGCACAAATGGCGAAGGAAACCAAACGCGAGCCGGGTGCACATGTTAAATCGCAATAATGCCCGTGCTTTTGTGGTGCGCCCTCTTCACATTATGCTTAACGGGTCCTAACAGATACGCATGTGGCATCTCCATCAATATCCGCTGTGTCCGTTTTCGCGGAAAGTACGTTTGCTGCTTGGTGAAAAAGGCGTGCCTTATAGCTTGGTACGGGAAAATCCCTGGGAACAGCGGGATGAGTTTCTACAAATGAACCCAGCCGGACGGACGCCGGTAATGCGCGATTCCGAACGCAATATCACGCTCGTAGATTCGGTCGCCATTTCTGAGTATATTGACGAGACCGTATCCTCCAATCCAATGATCAGCGGGACTGCGCAATATCGTGCTGAAACCCGTAGGCTGGTAGCTTGGTTTGACGAGCAGTTTTACGGTGACGTGACGCAGCCACTTTTGCACGAACGGATGAAGAAAAGGCTTATTGATCGGCAGCCGCCCGACTCCAAAGTTTTGCGCGAAGCAATGAAGCTAGCCAACGGGCATCTCGATTATATCGACTATTTGATTGACCACCGTGCGTGGTTGGCTGGCTCAACAATGACGATGGCTGATCTGGCCGCTGCTGCGCAAATTTCGGTCGCCGATTATCTGGGCGGGATCGATTGGAACGGTCATGAACAGACTAAAGCGTGGTACGCTATGTTCAAATCTCGCCCCAGTTTCCGGCCTTTATTGTCCGAGCGGATGGAAGTCATCGCACCTCCCAAGCATTATGAGCAGGTAGATTTCTAGCCGTTTGTGAAGCCGAAATAATCGCATAAATTATATCCGTTTTGGTTATAGATGTATTCAAAATGGATATACGAACGTTTCGTATACTAATCGGCGGCAGGTGCTTTCGCCCACTTTCATCCATCATAAAGAACGAGTCGACTACTGGACCGGTCGGCTGGGCCCTCGTCACCTCATATCCCGATGTGGCGGGGGTCCATTCACATTATATGGGGACAGGATATGGTGTCGATAGTTTCCACAGTCGCCTATCTTGGCTTGGAAGCCCGCAGCGTCGAAGTCCAATGCCAAGTCGCCCCAGGAATGGTGGGCTTCGCCGTTGTGGGTCTTCCCGATAAGGCTGTAGCCGATAGCCGTGAGCGCGTTCGTGCTGCCATTTCTGCGCTTGGCCTTGCGCTTCCCCCAAAAAGAACCACGATCAACCTGTCTCCCGCCGACTTGCCAAAAGAAGGATCGTATTATGATCTGCCGATCGCGCTGGCTTTGCTTGTCGCAATGGGTTTGGTCGATGCAGAGACGTTGGCGCAATTTGTCGTCGTTGGCGAATTGGGCCATGATGGTCGCGTGGCGGGATCACTCGGCGCACTTCTGGCTGCGCTGCATGCTTCCTCGCGCGGGCTCGGATTGTTTCGCCCGGCGGCGCAGGGGTCTGAAGCTGCATGGGCCGGGGAAATTGAAGTGGTGGCCGCGCGCGATTTACCTGCCTTACTAAACCATCTGAAGGGCCAGTCACTGCTGCGTGCGCCAAGCCCTCCGGCTTGTGGGTAAACAAGGTAGGGCATATTGCGATCTGGACGGGGGGTAGTTAGAGATATTCAGCCGCCCAAACTGGCATGCGATTGTGGGACAGGTCTATCGGACGCCAAAGCCATTATAATGCAGGCCAATGGATCAGTGGACCCTCCATATCTTCGCCGGTCGGCGGCGCCTTCATTGACGTTGAAGCGCACGAAGCGCTTGCTGAGATTCTAAAATTACTGCGGTCTATTGGCATGCGCGCGAGCTAAACTTGCAAGCTCGCGGAAGTGGACGAAAATATCAAATACGACAATAATGGCGACATTTTAGCAACACTATAAATGCATAGCGACTTGCATCGGTGGAACAAAAACGGTGGAAAGTAGTTCATAAATTTACGTTCCTAAGATAGAAAAGGGGAAAGTTAATGCGTAAATAAGCCATAAGTTTGGCGCTCGCTTCTACGGCTCTGACATCACCGGCTTTGGCCCGCGACGATCAGTGGTATGTCGGAGTTGATGGCGGTGCCATGATTGTAGAAGACCTTAGCCTGGATATTGGCACGCTTCAGAACGCGGCGTCAATTGACACGAAGAAGGGTTTTGATTTTGGCGGCGTTGTTGGTTATGATTTTGGCGGTTTCCGCCTAGAATCAGAAGTTTCATACCGTCAAGCAGATGCAAAAGGCTTCAATAGCTCGACAGCACAGATCACAAGCGGCAGCAGCACTGCGCTTCAGCCCAGTGGTTCATACAGCGTTACTGGTAACGCAAGCGCATTGAGCTTCATGGTCAATGGAGTGTTGGATTTCGGTGACGATGACGGCATTCAGGGCTTTGTTGGCGGCGGCGCCGGTGTCGCGCGCGTTGATATGCAAACTGTATTGGCGGCTCCAGCTTTCCTTGACGATTCCGACACCGGTTTCGCATGGCAGGCACTTGCTGGCGTTCGCGCGCCATTGAGCAAAAGCTGGGATGTTGGCCTGAAGTATCGTTTTTTCAATGCGAGCAAGGTCAACTTGGTTGATCGTCTTGGTCGCGCAGTTGATACAAGCTTCCGTTCGCACAGCATCATGGGCAGCCTAGTTTATAACTTCGGTGGTGCACCTGCGCCAGTCGAAGTGGCTCCTCCACCGCCACCACCAGTCTATGTGGCGCCACCGCCACCGCCACCACCGCCACCTGCGCCAGTTTGTAACTCGGGCCCATATATCGTATTTTTCGATTGGGATAAATCGAACCTGCGTCCAGATGCGGCTTCGGTTTTGGATAATGCTGTTGCGCAATATTCGAACTGCGGCATGGCAAAGGTTATGCTTGCTGGTCACGCCGATAAGTCGGGTACCGCAAAGTATAACGTCGGCCTATCGCAGCGTCGTAACGATACCGTTCGTGGCTACCTTGCTTCGAAGGGCGTTACAGACGGCGCAATCAGCGCTGAAGCATTCGGCGAAACTGCACCTCTGGTGCAGACCGCCGATGGTGAGCGTGAACCGCAAAACCGTCGCGTTGAAGTTACCTATGGTCCAGGTTCGGGAATGTAATTTCCAAACTGACGTGATGTTGGAAGAAAGGCCGGTCGAAAGACTGGCCTTTTTTGTGTGCGATGTGGACGTTATGCCAGACAAGCAGGCTGGTTTTTACGCGGCGGCCTTTGCTTTGGGTCCGGCGTTCACAGTCGCAGCTTCCAAAAGGCGCGTTTCAAGAGCTTTTAGCTTATTCTTGTTTTCGATTTTTCCGCCAAACAAATCGGTGACATAAAATGTGTCGACCGCCCGTTCGCCATAGGTCGCAATATGCGCGCTGTGCAATGTGACCTTGGATTCAAAAAGCGCTAGCGCCAGATTATTCAGCAATGCAGGGCGATCGAGTGCGTTTACTTCAATCACGGTAAACCGGTTTGAGGCCTGATTGTCGATCAGCACCGATGGTGCGATTTTAAAGGCGTCCGCCCGGCGCAACGCCTTTGGCTTCGCGTCGAGCTGAATCATCAATTTGGCGCGATTTGTTAGAGCTTCCTCAATGCTCCGCTTCAGTCGGTTTAGCTGCCCTTGCTCTTGAAAGGGACGCCCCAGCGGGTCTTGAATGAGGAAGTTATCAACCGCCATCCCATCACTACTGGTATGAATACGGGCATCGATGATGTTGCCGCCAGCCAAATGTATGGCGCCCGCAATGCGATAGAAAAGACCCGGATGGTCTGCAGCAAAAACAGTGACCAGCGTTGCCCCCCTTTCGGGGTAGAAACATGCGTCAATCGCAAGCTCTGTCCGAGCGTTCTTCAGAATATGCCCGGCGTTACGCGCGATAATGTCATCAGGCTCCGCTATCCAATAGGCGTCGGGCAGATTTGTCGCGAGCGCCGCAAATTTTTCCGACGGCAATTTTAATGTGGATTCCAGCTGCGCCTTTTTCGATGCGATCCGCTCGCTACGGCCCCTTTGCTTGTGACCCAAACGAAGCACTTCTTCGGTGGCCTCATACAAGTCCGACAGCAATTGCCGTTTCCAACTGTTCCATACACCTGGCCCAACCGCGCGGATATCGACAACGGTGAGCACCAGCAGAAGTTTTAGGCGTTCTGGGGATTGAACCGCCTGGGCAAAGTCCAAAATTGTCTTAAAATCAGCCAAGTCACGTTTAAACGCAGTGGCAGACATCAATAGATGGAAACGCACCAACCAAGCCACGGTTTCCGTCTCGGCTGACGAAAGTCCCAGACGCGGGCATAGGGTGTCGGCCACTTCAGCCCCTAGCACGCTATGGTCGCCGCCGCGTCCCTTGGCGATGTCGTGCAGCAAAGTTGCGATAAACAATACCCGCTTGCTAATTATTTGCTGAACGATGGCTGTTGATAATGGATGGTCCTGCTTCAACTTTCCGCGGTTTATATCTGCCAGCAAACCAATGGCGCGGATGGAATGTTCGTCGACTGTATAATGGTGGTACATATCGAACTGCATCTGCGCGACTACCCTGCGAAATTCGGGAATAAATCTTCCGAAGATAGTGGATTCATTCATCCAACGCAGAACCGTTTCCGGGTCACGCGGTGATGTTAGGACATCCAGGAACAGGGCATTGGCTCTGGGATCACGGCGAACCACCTTGTCTACCAGCCGAGCATCCCTTTGTGCCGCGCGCATCGCTAGGGGGTGAATTTCCAATTCATGCAAGTCGGCCAAATGGAAAATTTCGAGTAGGCGCACAGGGTCGCGCGCGAAAAATCCGTCATCGGGCAAGGCGAGCCGGCCTCTGTCCAGTTGAAAGCCATTGAGCTTGCGTGGTTTGCGGACGAAACTTGGAATGAAACGGCGGCCTTTTTGCGCCATGGCCTCGTCCAAATGCGCGAGAAACAAGCCTGTGACGTCGCCGACTGTTTTTGCGTTCAGGAAATAATAATGCATGAATCGTTCTACCGCTGAACGGCCGGGGCGGTCGGCAAACTGCATTATCTCAGCTACATCGCGCTGCAAATCAAATGTCAGGCGTTCTTCTGCGCGGCCTGTTATATTGTGCATGTGGCATCTTACGGCCCACAGGAAATTTTCGGCTTTTCTGAAGCGATTATATTCGTCGGCAGTCAGCAGGCCGACGTGCACAAGTTCGGACGCCGTAGGCACTTTGTGGACGTATTTTCCGATCCAGTATAGCGTATGCAGATCGCGAAGGCCGCCTTTGCCATCTTTGATATTTGGTTCCACGACATATCGGCTGTCGCCCATGCGCTTGTGCCGGTCATCGCGCTCTGCCATTTTCAACCGGACAAAATCGGGTGCCGTATTGCCCACCACTTCTTTCCAGAAGCGCAGGGATGCTTCTTCATATACCCCGCGGTCGCCCCACACGAACCTGCTTTCCAGCAAGGCTGTGCGAATGGTCAAATCCTCCTGCGCCATTTTTACGGTTTCATCTAAGGATCTGCTCGACTGGCCAACTTTCAGGCCGAGATCCCACAACAAATAGAGGATCGCCTCGACAACTTGCTCTGTCCACGAGCTGCGCTTGTAGGGGGTAACAAAGGCGATATCGACGTCGCTATGCGGGGCCATTTCGCCCCGACCGTACCCGCCGACCCCAAGTACCGCTATCCGTTCTGATGCAGTGCGGTTCGCGGCTGGATATGCGTGAACGGTTGCATAATCATAAATCAGCCGGACAATCTGATCTATCAAGAATGCCTGTTCAGCCGAAGCATGATAGCCCTGCGACGGGTGTTCGCCCAAGCGTCGCTTAATTTCGGCGCGACCTTCGGCAAGCGCGGATTGCAGAATTTCGAGGACGTGCGGACGACGCGCTTCCGCGCCGGTTTCACGTACCACGCCCTCAATTTTTTCCGCAAGCGCGCTCCGATCGATGATATCGCGCTGTTTGCTAATGCGTTCCGCTGTTGATGCCATCAGGCGACCTTAGTCGCCAAGTGGCACCATGTCAGCATCAAGCAGAGATCTTGGCATTATATTCCCGCCGCAGCGTTACCCGGTCAATCTTCTGCGTGCCCAATCGTGGCAATGGCTCATCTACTTGCCAGAAATGCGCAGGAATTTTAAACGGCGCAAGGCGCGGTGCCAAAAAGGCCTTCAGCTCTTCTTCCGTCAGCGTCACGCCGTCCTTTGTCTGGTAGACAATGCCCGGAACCTCGCCATATTTGTCATCAGCGATGCCGAACACGGACAGCTCGACGATGGAATCATGTTCATAAGCCGCAGCTTCAACTTCGGGGCAGCTAATATTTTCACCGCCACGGATGATGATGTCTTTCTTGCGGTCCACGATGAACAGATAGCCGTCCTCGTCCAGATACCCGATGTCGCCCGTCCGGAAAAATCCATCGGCGGTAAAGGCATCACGCGTTGCTGCTTCATTGTTCCAATAGCCGTTAAAGTTGGCAATCGTGCGAATAGCGACTTCACCGCGCTCACCCTGTGGCAAAATGTTGCCATCATCATCAAGCATTTGGACTTCGACGATTGGTTTTGTCGCTGGACCGGTGCTGGTAGGCTTTTCAAGATAATTGTCAGTGAAATTACCGCAGCCAACGCCATTGGTTTCGGTGAGGCCATAGCCCAATAACGGATAGCCCCAGCTCATTTCCTTGCGAATTTTTTTGACATGCTCGACAGGGCGAGGTGCGCCGCCCGCTGCAAAGGCAGTGCAGCTTGTTAAGTCATATTTGTGCCGTGCCGGATGCGTTGCAAGCTCTATGCTCATCAACGGCACACCAACGAAATAGCTGATCCGTTCCTTTTCAATGATGCGCATTGCCTCTTCGGCGTCCCATTTGGGCATCAACACAAGCTTGCGGCCAATGGCGAAGCTTTGCAGCACCAAAGGTATCGATGCGGTGATGTGGAACAAGGGTACGTTTACGAGAGCTGAAGGTTGCGCGGGCATCGCCTGGCCAGTCGAAGACAAAAGCTCGAAAAACACGAGCGTTTGCCCGACATAGCTCATTGCGCCTTGGACGACGGCCCGGTGGTCCGACAAGGCCCCCTTGGACTGTCCTGTAGAACCGGACGTATACAAAATTGTGGCATTATCCAGCGGGTCGATTGCGGGCAGTGGGGTATCCGCGCCACCGCCCTTTGCGGTCAAAACGGATAAGCCATCCAATGGAAGTGAATCATGGTTTATGATGAGCAATTCACATCCGCCAAGATCCTGTTCCGCCATCCGCGCAGCGCGCTGTGTATCGGCAAGGACAAAACGGCAACCGACCATGCGAATGCCTTCGGCAAGTTCGCCGCCTTGCCACCAGCCATTGAGCAAAGTGGCAACACCACCTGCCATGACAATAGCCATATAAGCGACAATCCAGTTGGCCGAGTTGCGCGCGGCGATCCCAACGCGGTCCCCTTTTTGGAGCCCGTAACCCTGGACCAATCCACCCGCCAATGCGCGTGCCGCACCATAAGTTTCTGCGAAACTTAACCGGATATCCCCATCGACCAGAAATTCTTTGTCCGCATGGGTCGCACAGAAAAAAGCCAGATAGTCCGACATATTTCCAGGCGCTTTGGCAAAAACCGGCATTTGTACGCCATATTTCTCAGCGTATGTAAGCGATAATGGGCCATCATTATCCATCAGACGCGCGATGGTGGCGTCGATTGCAAGGTCCAATTGGGATGGCATGTGATTCTCTCCTAAACGCTTTGTGCACCTTCTATTTGGCTCTATAGGAATGTCAAAAGATCCTGAGGAAATATTGTGACATTCGAGATTATTGCGTCGGCCGCTGGCTATATTCAGTTTACCGATCTGGGTGTGGGCCCCGTTGCCCTTGACCTCGGCTTCTTCCAAATCCGTTGGTACTCGCTTGGGTATCTGGTTGGCATCTTGCTTGGTTATTGGATGTTGCTGAAATTGCTCGCACGTCCCGGCGCGCCCATGTCACGTGAGCAAGCCGATGATATAATCCTGTACGCCACCTTGGGCATCATTTTGGGCGGTCGGATTGGCTATATTTTATTCTACCAACCATCTATTTTGCAGAACCCTATGGATGTCTTCAAATTGTGGGAAGGCGGTATGTCGTTTCATGGCGGCGCAATTGGCATCATATTTTCGATCTGGCTTTTGGCGCGCAAGCATAAGCTCTCTTTCTTAAGGGTCTGCGATTACGTCGCCTGCGTCGTACCTTTTGGGATATTCCTCGTGCGCCTTGCGAACTTTGTAAATGATGAGCTTTGGGGCCGCGTCACCGACGTACCATGGGCCGTCGTCTTTCCCAATGGCGGTGATTTGCCGCGCCACCCAAGCCAGCTTTATGAAGCTATGCTTGAAGGGCTTTTGATGGCGTCGATATTGTGGCCATTATTTTGGAAAACCAAGGCGCGGTATAGGCCCGGGTTCCTGACGGGTATGGCCGCAATAATTTATGGCACAGCCCGGTTTTCCATCGAGTTTTTCAGGGAGCCCGACCAGCAGCTTCAGTGGCTGGTGGAAGCAAGCGGCCTGAGTATGGGACAGTGGTTGACCATTCCGATGATATTGGTGGGCCTGTTCCTGTTGTTCACCGCAGGTGCCCGCAAGCAGCGCGCCGAGGGCATAGCCGGCAGTAACAGTGCCGCCTGACACAGATCAGACAGCACTTCGCCTTGCGCAGCAGATAGAGGCGTCCGGCCCCATCAGCATTGCCGAATATATGCGCGTAGCCAATACCGCTTATTATGGCGGCGCTGATCCGCTTGGCGCGGCTGGCGACTTTATCACTGCCCCCGAAATTTCCCAGATGTTCGGCGAAATGGTAGGCATATGGCTGAGTGACATCTGGCTGCGCCACGGGAGCCCATCTGGCTGCTATTATGTCGAGCTTGGTCCGGGTCGGGGGACGCTGGCGGCGGATGCGCTTCGGACCATGAAGCGTTTTGGATGGGAGCCTTCGGCCCACTTTTTGGAAAACAGCCCGGCATTGCGCGCCAAGCAATCCCAAGCCGTGCCGCATGCAACCTTCCACGACAATCTGGATAGCTTGCCGTCCGATGCACCTATGTTCATTGTGGCAAACGAGTTTTTTGACGCACTGCCTGTTCGGCAGATGATATTATCGCATGCCGGTTGGCAGGAGCGCATGGTCGGGCGTGATCGAGGATCGCGCTTTGCCGCAATGCCAGGCGCGCCTATTGCCGATACTTTAATTCCCGAGCCTTTTCGCGTTGCCGCCGTTGGCAGTATTTACGAGACCTGCCCTGACGCCGCTGCCATCATGCACACGCTATCGCACCGGTTGGCGCAACGGGGTGGAGCAATGTTGACGATTGATTATGGCTATACCCAGCCAGGCCTTGGCAGCACGTTACAGGCGGTTCGAAACCACCAATATGCCGACCCATTTGCCGACCCCGGCAATTGCGATCTGACGGCCCATGTTAACTTTCTTGATCTCGCACGACGTGCCGAAAACAGCGGCCTGGCAGTGGCGGGACCAACGGGGCAAGGGGCCTGGCTTTCCGGTCTGGGTATTGACCAGCGCGCCCAAAGCTTAATGAGGGCGCACCCCGACAGGGCCGCTGATATCAATGCCGCACGCAAACGGCTGGTGAATCGGGTATCCATGGGCGCCTTGTTCAAGGTCATGGCAACATACGAAAAAGATTGGCCAAAGCCTGAGGGCTTTGGTCCCTAAACGTTTAGTTTACCCAATCGGCGATTTGGGCTGCAACATCGTTGGCGGCGGAATTTAGCGCAGCGCCAGCCGGCGCTGCTTCGACTGCGGCTATCCCTTTTCGCGCCTCAAATCTGCGCTTTTCTGTTGCGCTGCCACGCATGATCTTTACCGCATCATAAACCACAACCGCCTCGTTGGAAGAGGCGTCAATGCCAAACTCAATTAAACTACCCGACAAGGACCGCGGCGCTTTGCCGCCTGCATCGATCTCATTGAACACGAGGTTGCCGCTCTTTGCAGACACGGTTTCCACCAACAGGGATTGCATCAATCGGGCCGGCTTATCCGCCCAAAATGCATCCTTCAGATAGGCGATGCTGCTGGCATTGATCTGGACAGGTATCCGGTTGGTATCCAATTTGCGCGGTACATCTGGCGTCTGAATGACCAAGGCTTCTGTTGCCGAGGCTGTGTGTGCAACGCCTGCGATCACAACATTGTCAGCGGTCAGCACAAGCATGGACGCAGGCGCCTTTCCGCCGAAGCTTACGCACCCGCCAAGTGCTAGGATGAGGGGTAGCGCAACGATGCGTGGGCCGAATTTTATGCTGAACATCATTTCTGGTTCCTGCTGCTAGGTTTATAATCTGGTAAGGCGGGGCTTCCAACGACGCTGCCAAGACCGCCTTGATCCACTTTCTCAGTCACGGATTTTAATGATCCAGTTAGCTCTCTCAGATCACGTGCCAGTTTTGTGACTTCGGGCAAAGTCTGCGTGTTAAGTGTTTCGATCGCCGGATTTGCATTGTTCAACGTTGTTTCCAATGCGGCTAAGCTGCCATTTGCGGACCGAAGCGTTTTGCGCAATTCGTCCAGCATAGGGCGGCCATCGCTATCGAGCAGCTTATTTGTGGTACCCGCCATTTTGGTGATTTCGTCTGCAGCAAGACCCGCCTTTTGCAAGGCAATGCGAGATTCTTGAATTGCTGCGCGCAAGTCAGGGCCTTGTGTCGCCAATGTGCCCGACAGGCTTTC
>Ga0214919_10008626_pt1 | contig 13358 bp, 11 predicted proteins | sample LL1503_MetaG_FD_177994 | JGI IMG/M metagenome (GOLD analysis project Ga0214919, IMG submission 177994) | Freshwater microbial communities from Lake Lanier, Atlanta, Georgia, United States - LL-1503 | ecosystem: Environmental > Aquatic > Freshwater > Lake | place: USA: Georgia | collected...
TGACCTAAAAGCAGCGGTCCTGATCACGAGCGATAAGTGTTATGAAAATGTAGAATGGGAATTTGGGTACCGCGAGGACGACCGCCTGGGCGGGAAAGATCCCTACAGCGCTTCCAAGGCTTGTGCGGAGGTAGTCTTCTCCTCGTACTTCCGATCTTTTTTTGAAGGCAAGCCGAACCTGTCAAAGATCGCTACCGGTCGGGCCGGAAATGTCATCGGCGGCGGAGACTGGGCCAAAGACCGGATTGTCCCCGACTGCTTCCGCGCATGGTCAACTGGAGACGGGGTAACCCTGCGGCGCCCCGAATCCACGCGGCCCTGGCAACACGTCTTGGAACCCCTTAGCGGCTACCTGCTGTTAGCTCAACGCCTCTATGAAGGGAAATCCGGATTAAACGGCGAATCTTTCAACTTTGGACCTCCAGCCGAAGTAAACTTCCCGGTCGGCGACTTGGTGGCCCGATTGGCCGCAGTATGGGGTAAAGGAAACTTTGAGGTTATCCCAAGCAATATGGCTGAAGCCGGCTTGCTTAAACTATGCTGCGACAAGGCCCTTCATCGACTTGGCTGGCGTCCGAGCCTGGCCTATGAAGACACGATATCTCTAACGGGAAATTGGTATCGCGATTTTTACCAGAAAGACTCCGATCCAAAGCAACTAACCCAACACCAGATTCGCCAATATATTTCCAAAGCGAACGACACGCGACAAGTTTGGACCAACGTAAAAGGGCACGCCTAAAATGCCGACCCTGGCCAATCAAATTCATGACGTTTTCACCGCCGAACGAAAAAAAATTGGCGACGAACGTGGAGCCGTCTTTCATGTGATGCGATTGGACTCACCAGAGTTCGTCTCTTTTGGGGAAACCTACGTTTCGACCGTAAATCCTGGCGTGGTGAAAGCCTGGAAAAAACATTTGGCTATGCACCAGTCCCTCACCGTTCCCGTCGGCCAAGTTGAATTCGTGATTTTTGATGATCGAAAAAATTCGCCTTCTCGCGGTTTTATCCAAAAGATTGAAATCGGCGAAAATGATTATCGCATGCTGCGAATCCCGCCAGGGGTTTGGTACGGATTTCGTGGCGTCGGAAAAGAAAATGCAGTCATCGTGAACTGTGCCTCGATCCCACATGATCCACTCGAGGTGGAGCGTTTGCCTGAATCGACAGATCAAATCCCCTACCGTTGGGCATGATCGAAGACTACATGGACCGGAGTTTTGGAAAATGACCGTCAGCAACGCAAATAACATCATCAGGCTATCAAAGGCCAGCGTCGGTGAATCAGAACTCGACGCTATCCGTGAAGTTTTTACAAAAACTCTTAATTTTGGCTTGGGCGTTCATGTTCAGGATTTCGAGGAACGGGTTAAAGTTTTTTGCCAAAGCGATTATGAAGTCATCGGGGTAAATACCGGGACATCAGCCCTCCATGCCGCTTTGGTCGCCCTGGACTTTCCCGCAGGTTCCGAAGTCCTGGTACCCTCAATCACTTTTGTGGCCAGCTATTCAGCCATCAGTGCGGCCGGGCTAAAGCCAGTGTCCTGTGAAGTGCTTTTTCCATCGTGTCACATCGACCCAATTGACGCCGCAACGCGTGTCACGAAAAACACCGTTGCGATTATGCCGGTTGCCTATGCTGGCGTTGATTTTGACCGGGATGCCATTTACCGGCTCGCCACCGACAATAAATTGCGGGTGATAGAAGACGACGCACACGCCTTTGGGTCGCTGACGAAGAATGGACTGAAATTTGGCTCTGAAGGCGACATCATCTGTTTTTCTTTTGATGGCATAAAAAATATCACTTGCGGTGAGGGTGGCGCCATCCTGGTCAGGGATAAAAGCCTCGCCCACAAAATTCGCGTGATCCGGTCTCTTGGGATCGAAAAAGACGTGGACCTTCGTTACAAGGGACAACGGGCTTGGGATTATAACGTCACGACACAAGGCTTCCGCTATCACATGTCGAATATCAATGCCGCGATTGGTATTGCGCAGCTGACGCGCTGGCCTGAAATGCAGAGCAATAAACTCAAGCTCTGGAAGGCTTATTTGGATGGTATCTCGGCGCGCGACCTGGATAAAAAACTAATCCCGACGCAAAAATTTTCTGAAACCGTCTGCATGCACGTTTTTAACGTTATTCTGAACGATGGAATCGATCGCGACCAGGTCAGAGTCCAGATGCGTGAACAGGGCGTCGAGACTGGATTTCACTATGTTCCAAACCATTTCCATACGATGTATGCCAGCAATTATCCCTTGCCAATCGCCGAACGAATGGGAAAATCCCTATTGTCACTTCCATTTCATCCGGACCTTTCTGATATGGATGTAAAAAGGGTTGTTGCGGCACTTCAATATGCACTTGGGTGATTATCTGAAATGAAATCCGATTCTCTAAAAATTAGCGTGATAATAAACTGCTACAACGGCGAGCGTTTCTTGGAAGAAACGCTTCAAAGTCTTTTTGCGCAGACCTTTCGCGACTTTGAAGTGATCTTCTGGGACAACCAGTCAACCGACCGAAGCGCAGAAATCCTTCGCTCTTTTTCTGACCCTAGGGTGAAATACTTTAGGGCCCAGCACTTCACAACTTTGGGGGAAGCCCGAAACTTGGCGGCAGCAAAAGCGGAAGGCGAATGGATCGCTTTTCTGGACTGTGATGATCTGTGGCATCCAGAAAAATTATTCAAACAAATGGCGGCTTTGGACGTACCTGACTCCGGTTCCGTAGGGATCGTTTACACCCGTACTCTTTGTCTTGGTGGCCCAAGGGATGGCCTAGAGATCCAACCCTACCTCACTGGGCGCTCCTTACCGACTGGCACGATAATCCCCGAGTACCTGTACTCAGACAATTTCATAGCCCTATCGTCTGCACTGATCCGAACATCCGCGATGCGTAAAATCGGTGGAATACCAGCGCACTTTAAACAGGCTGAAGATTTCTATCTATTTGCAACAATTGCAGCCATGAATTTAGTATTAGCTGTCAACGACCCACTTACAGTTTACCGTGTGCATCAAAATAATTTAACAAAATCTCAGCAGTACGAGAGCTACACCGAGCAGATAAAAACCATCAAAGAATGCCTCGGCATTCAACCACGGTTGATCCAACATTCGGCAATTCGGCGGAAACTTGAGCATCTTTCTCTATTTGCCGCGTGGAGCGCGATTAAGCAGAAACGATCATGGACTCTAGCGCTTCACCACATATTTAACCCATCGCTGTTGGCTTTTATTCTCGCCGGTTTTCGGGAGACTAAGAGACGACTTATGCTTCTGTCTAAGCCCGAAGCAAACCAGTCCTACTCATAAAATCTTTCCAACTTTGCGATATTTTCGCGGGATCAAATGTCTCAGAGCGATCACTCCGTGCCCGCACCGCGCGACTGCTCCGCCCATCAGTGACGGCCAGTTCATCCAGCGCAAGGCTCATACCATCGACATCCCCAAATTCAATTAGGGAACCCAAATCTGGGCCTGTGATAATTTCCCGCGGACCGTAGTCACAGTCAAAAGCCACAATTGGGCATCCGGCAGCCATCGCCTCGACGATAACGTTCCCGAAAGCTTCGGTCCGCGAAGGGACAACCAAGCCTTTTGCAGACAAATAGAATGGGCCAACGTCAGTTTGCCATCCATGAAATACAACTTTGTCACGGACCCCGAGGGCCTGACTGAGATTAATCAAATCATTCTTTTTCGAGCCGTCCCCGACCAATCGCAAGATAAATTCAGAATTAATTTCGGAAGAGGCAAATGCCCGAATCAAAAGGTCGAACCCTTTCTCATATTCCAACCGACCGACACCAAGAATAAAAGGACGCCCCTCCGAAAGCTCGGGTATTGGCTCAACTCTTGCGGATTGAATAGGGATTGGATTTGGTATGACAACCACTCGTTCGGGTTTAATCCCGATCTCATCACACAAATATTTCTTGATGCCACCTGCGCAGACAACAATCCTTGGCGCCATCCGATAGAGAAGCCTACAGAGCAGGCGATGCTCTGGTGACCAGAACTTCGGATCCGCGTGAACTGAAATCGTAGTGCTATTTAGACGACCCACCGAGATTGCTGCCAACAATGTCACGATGTTTGGACCTTCAGTGAAGGATACGATCCGACTTGGCTTCGTCCTCACTAATACCTGCCGCAGCCTCACCAATCTTTGTAAAAGCCTAAGGAGTTTCATGTGCATGCCCGGAGCAAATCCGCACTGCAAGTCTAAGATTTCAGCAACCGTCGGATATTCACGCTGATGACGTTCAAAAGTGGCGATCCGCACTTTCCCGGATTTTGACCACTGATCCGCCAACAATGCGGCCACTTTTTCTGCGCCACCGCCACCGGTATTGGCCACAACGCACAATATTTCGGTTTCTGTAGATGGAATTTTTATCTTCACTCAATTATCCATCGCCAGCGCCGAGACAAATTGTGCACCAATCACATCTTGAGAAAAACAGGTGGCGATCCGATCGCGATTAAATTGGCCAAGTCGACGCATAAGTTCAGGATCGCCCAATATCGAAACAATCCGGTCGGCAGCCGCCTCGGGATCCCGATTTGATACAATCTGGATATCACCCTCTTCCGTATCTGCGCCGAGTAGATCTGCGGGTCCCGCGTTAAAGTCAAGGCTCACACACGGAAGGCCAGAGGCCATCGCTTCCCCCAAGGCATTGGGAAGCCCTTCCACATGAGAACACATAAAAAACAAATCGAATTCTTGCAGCGACTGAGACGCATTTCTGATCAGCCCCGCAAATTCAACCACGTCCTGAAGCCCAAGCCTGACAATCTCAGCTTTGAGTTGCCCTTCCAGTTCTCCCGAGCCGATCACGGTCAAGTGAAACGGAAAAGATCTCTTTTTTAAAATTGCAGAAACTTTTAATGCAAACGGGTAGTCCTTCGCAGTGCATAGTCGACCGATCATCACGATACGGCTCATGGAACTTGGCTCACGAATTTCCGCTACTAACGGAATTGTGAAAACATTTTGAACAACACGCACTGGGGTCTTGGATTTTATCCCTAGAATTCCCCTCCAGGACCTGGCTGCTGAATCCGTCTGACACAATAAAACATCCGCAAATTGTTTATAAAAAAATCTTAAAATATTTCTTTTAATCCGAAGACGAAAACCCTGAGACCTTGCAAAACCCTTCCAATAAAAATCTGGATGGGTCCGTTCAAATGGCATCCAACGCAGCCTTCGGCCAAGAACCAATTTGAGTACCCCACAAAACCCGTGATCAGGACCCAGAAAAGACACAACTGTGCACCCGGGATTACTGGCAATCGCGCGCAAAACATCAGTCCGATATGTCGTCTGCGGCGCACAGGACCGGATATGCTCATGATCAATTTCGCGCGCCAAAATGGTGACAGTTACTCCGCGATTACGGAGCAACTCCGCATAAAAAAAGACTTGGCGCTCCGCCCCGCCTATAGGAACAATCCGCGAAAGGAAAAGGAACACCGGGGTAATTGCCATTGCCAACTCTTAGGGTGGTGATGCTGCTGTAGCCGATTTCATGGAACAACTCAAAAAATAATCGTCATATTGACGTTTTATCGTTAAAATTGTGTGTCTGACAACCTATGATAAAAAGTGAGATTTCGTCATCTACCAGCGCCGTGACGGTTGGTGGGGCGGGATATAATGGCCCACCTGAGAAATTTTTCGTCGGGCCATGAAGCAGACTTTGCTTAATCAAGGATGAGCCATGTGTGGAATCGCCGGTGTATGGAAAAGCGCATCCCATGGAGGCTCCGCGGGCGGCAGTCTTGAGCAGGACGTATTGTCGATGCTGGAGCCCATCCAGCACCGAGGACCGGACAGTGGTGGTGTCTGGACGGACGACGCAGCGGGGATTGGACTTGGGCACAGACGGCTCGCCATTGTTGATTTAAGTCCGGCCGGACATCAGCCCATGATGTCTCAATCCGGGCGCTACGTGATCACGCTCAATGGCGAGATCTATAACTTCCCAGAAATTAAAGGGCGGCTCCAGACAGAACACCGCCTCCCCCAACTAAAAGGCACATCCGATACCGAGATAGCCTTGGCAGCCATCGAGGCCTGGGGGCTCGAAAAAGCGCTGAAGACGTTCAACGGAATGTTTGCCTTCGCCTTGTGGGATAAACAGGACAAGTGCCTGTATCTGGCCCGGGACCGCGTTGGAAAAAAACCACTTTATTTTGGCCGAACGGGTCGTGGATCTTTCGTTTTTGCGTCCGAATTGAAAGCTTTTTTTCCCCTTGCTGATTTTGAACGAAAAGTTTCCCAACGTGCGATTGGTATGTATCTGGAGCTGGGCTATGTCCCCGCCCCACTATCGATCTTTCACGGGATTCAAAAGTTAGATGCCGGAAGTTTTGCCCTTGTCCGATCCACTGCGGGCGAAGCTCAAATCCAAAAATACTGGTCGCTGCCAGAAATTGTGACAGAGTCCACTGGCGCGCGTAAAAACGAGGCAAATACTTCAACGCCTGCGCATGTGCTACGCGGTGAACTGGATACCTTGCTTGAGGATGCCGTCAGAATCAGAATGATGTCCGACGTGCCACTCGGTGCGCTGCTCTCCGGGGGCATTGACTCTTCGTTGGTTGTTGGATTGATGCAGCGGATTTCACCCACTCCCGTCCGTACATTTTCTATAGGATTTCAGGAGGCCTCTCACAATGAGGCTGCCTTTGCAGCTGAGGTCGCGAAGCATCTGGGCACAGCCCACGAAGAACTCTACGTGACACCATCGGACTGCCTTGACGCCGTGCCATTGATGGCGCGGATTTACGATGAGCCGTTTTCCGATAGTTCTCAAATCCCGACGTATCTCGTCAGTAAACTTGCCAAACAGCATGTCACCGTCTGCCTTTCCGGAGACGGCGGCGACGAATTTTTCTGCGGATATAACCGCTACATATTGGGTGGCAAATTAATCCGGGCAAAAAGCAAAATCCCGGGTCCGTTATTGTGGGGGGCATCCTCCGCCCTGGGACTATTAGGACCAGACTCATGGTCCAGGTTATACGATGGCGTCAGATCGGTGATTCCGGCTGGAACTAAAATCCCGCAAATTGGCGACAAGATTCATAAATTAAAGGCTCTACTGTCCGAGAAGGGATCTCTCGGAATTTACACAAAGTTAATCCAACAGTGGGATCTCGGAGGCGGCATTTTGCGGGGCGCCGGTGGCAGGGGCCGCAGCAGTGACGGTCCCGGTGGCGCGCGGGACGTTATCTCCGAATTCTGGAATTCACCGGGACTGAGTGACGTCGAACGAATGATGCTGGCCGATGCCATGACCTATTTGCCAGACGACATCATGGTGAAAGTCGACCGCGCAAACATGGCAGTCGCCTTGGAGGGGCGGGCGCCCCTGCTCGACTACCGGGTTATTGAACATGCATGGCGAATGCCGTTGTCGGCAAAACTCACTGCGGAAGAGTCAAAGTGGCCACTGCGTGAAATTTTATACAAGATGGTCCCGCGAGAATTGATCGACCGACCAAAAATGGGATTTGGCGTACCGATGGCTGATTGGCTGCGAGGACCGCTTCGGCCATGGGCTGAAGCGCTTTTAGATAAGGCAAGAATCCAAAATCAGGGCCTTCTCGATCCTGAGGTCGTCTGGTCAACTTGGCAGGAACACATCTCAGGCAAGCGCAACTGGCAGGCTAAACTTTGGAATATCCTCATGCTCCAGGCATGGTGGGATGATACGAGGCCAACAATCTAATGAAAGATCCCGAAATTCCTCAAGAAACCAGACTTCCGAAAAATACGAGGTGTGAATTTAATTCTAAAACCAGAATTTCATATATCTTGACCTCCCCCAGGTATTTCGTCACCCACCGCCTGCCTCTTGCTCTGGCCGCGAAAGAGGAAGGATATGATGTCACTGTAATATGCCCAAGTGGCCCTGACGTCGATGAAATCACATCACATGGATTCAAACACATCCATTTCGTGTTTAATCGCACGGGCACCAACCCTATTTTCGAGCTGATGACAATTCTAAAACTGTCATTAATCCTAATCACCACAAAGCCAGATCTTGTCCACAATTTGGCATTGAAACCCGTACTGTACGGTACAATTGCGGCACGCTTGGCTGGAGTGAAAGGGATTGTTAATCTGGTTGCCGGATTAGGCTATTCCTTTTCAGGAAATAGCAAAAAACAGCGCATTATTCAGTTCGTCATTAAAGCAGGCCTGTTTTTAACATGCCGCTCAAAAAAAGTTACCATGGTTGTCCAGAATGACGATGATCGTAAGGTGCTGGCGCATCCCTTTTGCATTGGGACTCACGGCGTTCGTCTCATTCGCGGTTCCGGGGTAAACGTCGAACGTTTTGTCTCGCAACCGCGAGAACCAGAGAGTTCCCATGGCCCAAGGCAAATCGTGGTTGGCCTTGCAGCAAGGATGCTGTGGGATAAGGGAATTGGTGAATTCGTAGCCGCTGCAAGGCGCCTTAAAAATCAGACAGATGCCAAATTCATCCTTGCAGGTCCACTCGACCCCGAAAATCCTGTCGGCGTTTCCGCAGAGCAACTTGAAGCATGGAACCAAGAAGGTGCCATCCAATGGGTCGGTGAACAAAGAAATATGCCTGACTTTTATGGATCTCTGGATATCTGCGCGCTGCCGTCGAAATACCGCGAAGGGGTGCCATTATCACTAATCGAAGCCGCTTCTTGTGGCCTGTCCATTGTCGCCACAGACATGCCTGGCTGCCGGGACATTTGCAGAAATGGACTCAATGGCTTTCTTGTACCGCCAGGAGATGTGGACTCGCTGACTGCCAACTTAAAAAAACTCATTAATGACCCGGAACTACGGAAAACGATGGGTGCTGCAAGTCGCGTTTTAGCCGAGACTGAGTTCTCTCAGGAAACAGTAATTCGTCAAACACTTGCAATCTATCTAACCTACTAAAACTCGTCACGGCACAAATAGTTCACGTTCTTGACGCCGAACGGAAATATTCCCTGTACCACCGCGCAAAGTGCGGGATCCCTTTTTCAAGGGACGTCCGCGGAATGTACCCAAGTTCACAGCTTGATTTTGTCAAATCGGCGAGTGTAGCCTCGACATCTCCAGCCTGCATCGGCATCATTTTAAGTTTGGCCTTAACCCCAAGACTATCCTCTAGAATGCGTATCATTTCGATCAGTTGGTCAGGTTGACCCTTGCCAAGGTTATACACTTCCCCAACCGAAGGATGCTCCAAAGCCCTAAGAACCCCATCCACAATATCGTCAACATATGTAAAATCTCGGGTCATACGGCCTTCGTTGTAAACATGAATTTCCTCCCCACGGACCATCCGGTCAGCAAAACGAAACATAGCCATATCAGGCCGGTACCACGCGCCATATACGGTAAAAAAACGCAGTCCAATCGTGGGAATGCTATAAAGGTCCGCATAGGTCCTGGCGATCAACTCATTTGAAATCTTCGTTGCGGCGTAAAGGCTCGCCGGATGATTGCAGGGCTGCTCCTCGGAAAATGGAATCCGACCACTCTTACCGTACACGGAGCTTGATGACGCATAGACAAAATTTCGGGGACGATGCAGCTTCACTAAATCAATGACGTTTTGAAAACCCACGACGTTGCTCTGAATATAGACCCCCGGATTTTCAAGGGAATACCGAACTCCAGCCTGGGCCCCCAGGTGCAAAACATGGGTCGGCTGAAAGTCAGCCCAGCAATGGGAAACCGAGTCGAACTCCGAAAAATCCCCTTTCGAGAAAGAAAACAGAGGATTCAGACTAAGAAGTTTAAGTCGGTCCTGTTTAAGAGCGACAGAATAGTAGTCGTTAAGATTGTCAAATGCACGAACACTGTGACCGCGACGCATCAATTCCAGCGCAGCATGAAAACCGATAAAACCAGCTGCACCCGTCACCAAAACCTTCATCGGCAAATCAGTCACTGTAGCCTCTTTACTCTTGTATTGACCAAAATCACAGTGTCTGTACTTTTTTTGATCCATATACCTGATAACAACTCACAGCAGCAAAGGCCATATAAAGAAATATCCTGAGGCGAAAAAGTGATCCGTAATTCGGAGAAGACCATGTTTGAATTCCAGCTTGGAGAAGTGCAAATGCCAGCAAACTAAACTTCCAAACCCCCCTCTTTGAAAAAAAAAGAAAGACGCTCGCCAAGCTCAAAAAAGCTACCTGATCGAGAAAACCAAAAAACAACCGGGCCGGTGAAATGGCGTTATCATCAAAGACAGCAAATAACGCTCCAAAAAAAAACACCCAGATGCCACGTAATGAATACATCGCAGCCTGTACGAGGTCCACCGGCGCCCTCGCAAAATACAAATCCGGAATCACGGCATTGCCAAAGTAAGTTTGGACTACACGACGAATTTCCGGCCATTTACACAAAAGTGATATCGTAACAACACTGCACGACACAAACAGGACAAACAGCCCCGCCTTAAAGTCGGACCATCGAAATACCGCAACCAAAATTGTTGCGGTCAAGCCAATCGAAACAGACACAAAAAGAAAGTCGGAAAAATAGGACCTTAGATTCCCAACAATGCACCAACCGAACACAGCAACTATAACGAGAATAAAAAACGGAATTAGGTGTCTTACTTTAAAAACCTCAGGCTGCGACACCACCTTCACGGCCTGCGAAACGCCGTACATCGCCGAGGATAATCCGAGGCAAATAATGCTATCTTTATTAGCGGACGGAAAGAAATTGGCAACTAGGGTGCCATTCAAACACATTGCGATAAACAATAATCTTGACTGGGGTCGACAAGTCGCGTTTTCGGGGCCGCCTACGGCACCTAGCAAAAAAAAACCAGCGATTGAAAAAGAAAAGGCGTTGAACAGCGGGACCGCATAGTCGGGGTTGGGAATAAGTTTTAGAAACATCCATAAAAGCCCCGCAAAAGGGCTAAAATTAAAAGACGAATCAGACATCGCCGCGTAAACATCGCGATAACGATCCACATACTTCATAAAGTGAGTGTGGTCATAAGTCGGGGAAAAAAATTGAGCTACAAGCACACTCAAGGAACCAAGCATTAAAAAAAACAGAATCCAGGCTCGTCCCCACTTGACAAGACAATATACAATCAAACCCACAAGTGAAAAAAAAGAAAAAGACATCAATACTCAACTACCTTCCCCGGAAATCACCAGTAAGGTTTTTATTCCGAACATCATCCTGAATCCGTGACGCGAGGGAAAGAAGTCCAGATAGAACGAGGGCCACGATGCCACCTAATATGCCACTGATCGGAAAGACTACCCAGGACCGGGACCAAATCAATTTATTTACTTCGCCAGTTACTAATTCCCCGGTTAATGGCATGCGATCGATGGAAATGAGATCCACTTCCTGCACTGGCATGAACGCGCTTACATTTCGCTGTAGCAGCTGGAACTGAACATCCCGTTGAGCCGCTATAACCATTTGGAGATTGAATAAATGATTACCGGCATCTCTGGCAGATGCTTCCAAACGGTCTAGATCGGCTAATATTCTCTGAAAATCGTCCTTACTGATCCGGTGGTTAGTTTTTTGAAACGCAAGTCCCTCCAGTACCTTCCTTACAACGTTTAAAAAAACTATAGAGCCCTCATCCTGAGGGAGAGCAGGATAATGCGCAGAACCAATAGTGAAATTTGACACTCTAGGCATCAAATCAACCGGACCATCAACCCGCCCTGGATTTAATCCCGCTGCCACAAGCAAATCCAAAGCCTGGCTTACAAGAGGGATCAAAATCTTTCTGTAAGATGCAACTGCATTGTTAATTGGCAAAATAAAATCATCACTGTAGTTTTTGGAACCAAAGTAAAAACTTGAACCCCCAACAACTTCTGAACGCGAAACATCTTTTATAATCGTGAGCGCCTTCTCAACAGAATCCGGGAGACGATCTGGCGGAACCTCTACTGGGCTATGTAAGTCCAAGAAAAACTCTTCTGGATTTCGATTAGGCGAAAGCGACAAAACCGAGGGCACCTTTTTAGAAAGAATTGATCGCGAAGAATTCCGTTCCCGGAACAAGCGCGCCTTGTATTCAGCGGAATCGGCTCGTCCGGCCGATTTTGCTAACAAGTCACACAAAACCCCCGAAATATCCGTCCGAGAACTGATTTTATTAAAGGAATCAATAAAATTTTCCACCGATCGAGGAGGGACAGGAAGTCGAACAGAAATCCTAGTGAAGTATGTTCCACCCTGCAAAAAAAACCACCACGCTCCGAGAAGTGCACCTAATATGGCTCCTAACAAAACCCATCGGCGACGATTCCACGCAACGAGAAAAAGATTAATTAAGGTGACATCCCCAAGATCAGAACTGATCTGTTTTAATGAATTAATCGAACCGCTCATCGTAAATCCTAATTGAACTTAATAAACGACCCGCAATCCACCCAAACTAATCAGTGAGATCAGCACCAGCGAAGCCATCATCACCATGCGGACCTTGCGCGTGAGGTTTGACGTACGCCGTGCCATGAAGCGCAGGCTTATGAAAAGCACCCAGGCGCGAAGGCTGATCGTATTCAGATGAAACTGAGAACGATAGGGATCCGGAACGAGCAGCATGGTCAAAGGCAAAATCATCATTAGAAAGTCAGTGGGCGTGACCAGCAAATACCGGCGACGAAACGAAAAGAGCAACAAGCCACAAGTGCTGATCAAAAGCCAAATGAAAGCAGCGTTGTACAACACCTGCACGCTGTAGCGCTCGCCGCCCAACGACACCCAAATTTCATTCGAGTTGTTTGCCAACAAAATCACTGCGGCAGCCAGCGAAAGTACCGTCGATAGAACGAAATCTGGCTGTTTCCGCGACAACAAAAAAGACAGCAGCAAAAAACCAACGGACATGGCTGCCGCATATCCAACTTCTCGTGGGGCAACTCCCGCAAAAACGGGAGTGATCAAAAGAATGCCGTAAATAGTGTATCGGTTGGCCGCTTCCCAGAACCGCAGGATTTTTCCGTAGCCCCCTCGAGCAAGCACCGGATTTGTGACGAGCATGCTGCGGACGTTGTGATCAAGTCTGGCAATGAAATTGCGGTCAACCCGCAGCAGAAGCGGGATCGCAAACATCAGTGCAACGGCTGCCAAATAAGGCACCCACCAAAGGTTTTTTTGCGGGAATGCCACGGGAAGTACCGCGATCACGCCGTTACAGACCGCAAAAAAATACATGATCAAAACAGATTGAGGATGGGAAAATCCAATCTCAATCAAACTGTGATGAAGGTGAGCCTTGTCAGCCTTCATGGGATTTTCTCCCCGGATCAGTCGGCGAATCATGACACTTGCCGTA
>Ga0214919_10008628_pt1 | contig 13354 bp, 5 predicted proteins | sample LL1503_MetaG_FD_177994 | JGI IMG/M metagenome (GOLD analysis project Ga0214919, IMG submission 177994) | Freshwater microbial communities from Lake Lanier, Atlanta, Georgia, United States - LL-1503 | ecosystem: Environmental > Aquatic > Freshwater > Lake | place: USA: Georgia | collected 2015-03-15
CAGTCACCTCGTCATAGGAAAGCGTGCGCTCCAGCACATCCATGCGGTAGACATATTTTTTGACGGCCCTAAGACGATCAAGCCGCTGCCCATAAAGGTCTGCACGCGGATCGTCAAACGAGGTCACGCCAGACCGTTTGAGGAATTCGGTATTGCTTGTACTCTTGAAAACCTCTGACACTTTGACCCAGCGCGGACTGCTTTCCAACTTGCGGGTTGAAACAACGAACGTCATTTGGTCAAAACGCTGCTGAAGTTCATCCTCAGAAGCGTCCTCCTGGTCGGGCTCGGTGTCATCAACGTCACTTTCCTCATTGATTTCCATGAAGCCCTGAAGCTCGTTGGGGTGCTCAAGATTGAAAAGAATTTCAATCGGACGCTTTCTGCCGCGAACATTCACAGGCTCACCCCTGATCACAGCCGAAAGTGACGTGAGCCGCTGCTGCCCATCCAAAAGCAGCCGTGTGGTTTTGTAGGGGTTGCTTTGTTGGCCTACCGCCATTGCTTGCAATGGCACGTCTTCGTCGGTTTCCCAAAGCAAGATCGCTCCAGAGGGGTAGCCACGATAGAGGGAGTCCAGTAGGTCACGAACCCTAGTTGATCGCCATACATACTGCCGTTGCATTTCAGGCAAACGTAGTTCGCCGCGTTCAATCATTCCGACTAGTTCTTCAACCGATGCTTCTGCTTTAGCCATATCGCGCTTTCTTTTTTGTAGTGATTAGCGCTTTACGCCTTCGGGTTGCATCCGAACGTAAGTGACATTGAACTCCTTGCATTGCCGGTGCTGTTGCAGCCGGTTTGCAAAGTTGAAGGCGTCGTTCAGTTCAAAGCGTTGGAATACGTCGAGTCCTCGACTCAATGCGATCTTCCAGCCATGGTCAGTCGTGATGTCACGATCATGTTTTGTGCCGGACGTGTCATAAGCCCAAGTGAACTGAATCCCTACGCTTTGGCAGGCATCAGCAATTTTTTGTAGATTTTCTGATTGACGGTCACCGTTGAATTCGTCTTCTACGGTCACGGCATGAACGGCTACTTCTTCGTCAGGGCCTTTGAACTTAGTGATCGTTTCCATGAGGTCCATCAAATTACGCAATTGGTGAAACAAGCGCATGTATGGATCAGTGATGATGATCCGTTTGGCACCTGCCAAATATGGACCAAAGAGCACGTCAAAACTCACTCCACGCTGGTTTTCTTGGAAGACTAGGTGTTGCTCCTTCAAGGCTGCTTCGGGGGCAACCAGAGCCTTTGGAGGGGCCGCCAAAGGACTTGATACGGCTTCAGTGGCTGGTGCAGCGGGAGTAGTATCCGTTGGCGTCGCTTCTGCTGGCTGGTTTTGACCTTCAATCGGCAAGCGACGGTGGTACTGATTTGGGTACTCGTCTTCCTCTAAGGTATGAACCAGCTTTTCTTGTCCGTCCTTGCCTTCGTAGGCAAAGCGAACTTCGGGGTAGGTTGAGTCGATGCGAAGCAGTTGATCCTTCACGCGCTTTCGGCCTTCGATGGCTGTTCGGAGTACGTCTTCAATTTCTGCCTCGGTGGCTTCGCCCTGCGGGTAAAGAATTTTCATCAAGCCTGAAAAAGTCTTGTTAATTCCGTCGCGGTCGCGTGTCGAAATTTCTTCAGACAAGCTGAAATGCTTTTTATAGCGATCAGAAAAGTCGTGGCTTCGCAATGACTTGAGAATCTCAGCCAAATAATCTACGACAAAGCCAAAGCCGGTGGAAAACATCTCCCCACGAATCACGTCAACTTCCCAGCCTGGGATGTAGCTGTGAATACGATCAAGGAAAGCCGAGTCATGAAACTTCTCTGGCAGCGGGTCGAACAAGTCAGAGTGCTTAAGCATGTATGGCACTGTGTGGTCCGTATTGCCGACGAACACCATGCTGGCCTCGGCCCCCAGAGTTTCAACACCCCTTCAGAAGGATTTGTTGGCCATGTAGTTCTTCATGATGTCTACAAGGGCTTTGTCGACTTTCTTTTGCTTGCCCGCAAACTCATCAAAAGCGACAACATCCCAGTACCCGACCAGACCCAGCTTGCCGGATGAGTTGCTGACGAAAAGCTTTGGAACAGTGACTTCCCCGCCTGAAATTAGGATTCCGTGCGGGGAGAACTCGGAATAAACATGCGACTTACCAGTGCCCTTCGGACCCAATTCAATCAGGTTGTAGTTACGCTCACAAAATGGGATCAAGCGGATCAGTTGCAAGAGCTTGTTGCGCTTGCCAAACATCTGCGGGTTGAAGCCAATGCTCTGTATGAGCAGGTCGATCCACTCTTCCGTGCTGAACTGCTTGCGTGCCTCAACGTAGCCATCAAATTCAAAGCGCGAAATCTGAATCGGCTTAAGTGAGGCAAGGATCCAAGGGGTTACCGCTTTTTCTTCTGTGTGCTCGTACTCCAAGTCAGCAATGCACCAGACGCCACCGACCAATAATTTTTGGTGCGCTTTGACTGTGCCGGAGTCGATCAAAACTTTCTTGATGCCAAGGTTTGAAAACTCTGCCTCGTAAACGTCGTCTTTGTCATTCAGTGACACGCTGATGCGATCAATGACTTTGTGCCTACCCTTTTCCTTGATGGTCGAACGAACAAGACCTGCTTCATTGCGATGAACGTAATGCTTGCGCAAAATCTCTTTAACGGTATCGATGCCTGTTTGTATGGTCGCTTCGTCGTTGGTTGCGCAATATTGGCCAAGCAAGTACTCGAGCACATAGGTTGGCACTATCGCATTGCCTTTGACGGCTTTTACAAGGTCCTTGCGCACCACCAGGCCAGCAAAGTGCTGGTTTATTTTGTCGTCAAGTTCGCTCATCGACTACTCCTTATATTTATTCTTAAAAATCGTTGCCAAACGCCAAGTCAATTTGAACTGGCTGACGGAGAACTTCAACTTTCGTCACCGCATCTCGCATGACTAAGTCGTAGCGTTTGTGTGATTCATAGTTGCCGCTCAGAATTGTTAAAAACACTGATCTCTTTCGTTCATCCAACAGCTGTGAAGTACTGTCAAACGTGAGGGTTTGTTGATCGCTGATAAGTTTTTCGCCATCCCGCAGGGATACAACTACGGTTCGGGCAAGAACGCGTTCCGACACGGCATCCGTCTGAATGAACTCAAAACGTTGGGTGTTGGTCACCACTTTGTTTGTAGATCCCAGTAGGCTGATACTGACTGAACGAGTTTTCGAACCTTCAGTTTCACTCTCGCGAACGGTCACCAGAGGTACCACAACTTCTTGAGGCATTGCACTGCCGTGGACGAAACGGGCACCGCCTGCAAAATGGAAGCGGCTCGCGCCCTTGGGTACCCAATAGTCCAAGCTGCCCTCAGGTGTTGTTCCTGCTGAAATTGTGGTGTTCCCACTCCAGGCTTTTGTTGTCTCGCCTAGATCAGTTCCAATCAAGTAGCGCTTTTTGGCAATCAGTGTTCCGCTTGGTTTTTCATCTAATGCGGATTTGTCGGCCGCATCCAAAGCTGACTCTTGGTACATGAAGCCGTGATCAGCAGTCAGAAGGACCGTTGATCCATTGAGGCCATTAATAATGAAGCCCAAAACGCTGGACAGTTCTTGGACCGTTTGATTTGCTGCTTCAAACGTCTTGGTTTCAGAAGCCTGCTTATCGCCAATCATGTCAATGCGGTCGTGGTACACATAAATCAGCCGGTGATCTCGCAACAGCTCGCGTCCTTTGTCTTTACCTAAGGACATCAAATCCTCTGCTTTGATGGCTAAGCCGCCAAAGCCTTTCAGGTGGTCATTGCGCTGTTCTAAGGTTGCGACAGTTTGGTCATCAACCTGGACCTCAACAGCGTTACCCACCTTGTAAGACAGAGTCTTGTGGGGAAGCAGCGCAGCCATACCTAAGGCTGTGTAGCTGGGCAACACGCCTAGCATGCCGTTGAGGGAAGCCTTGAACCGACTCTTGCTGTTTGTTAGTTGAACGAGTTCGTGGGCAACCTCAAAGCGAAGCGCATCCGAGATCACCACAAAAACACGTTTTACGCTGCCCTCAAAAAGAGGTTCTACCTTTTGGCTGAAAAAGTGCTGTTGTGGTGTGACACCTGGCAACGACCAGCTCGAGAGCAACCCCTTCGGTCCTTCCATGATCTTGGCCCATGCACTACTCAATTGAGGTATGAACCAGCCCGAGTACAGACTTTCAATAGTTGCGCGCAATTCGTGCAGGACCGCCCACCCCGTTGGCTCAACAGCGTCAGCTGATGTGTGAAAGTGCCGATAGAGCTGGTCGAACTGAAAGAGTTCATCACGGTATTGAGTGAAAGCTGCTGATGCATCCGTAAAACTAAAACCGCCCGCATGCATGGCTTTGAGGGTAAAGAATTCTGCTGCTGCCGTAAGTGCGTCATAGCAAGCGGCCAGCGCCTTTGTACGGTCATTGGCACTTGCAAGAAGAGGGTTGGCCCAATGGCCGTCTCGCCTCCGCGCAATGTGGGCTCGCACCACATCCATATTTGCTCCGCCTCCATCCACAATTCGCTTTTTGAGGTCCTGAACAATCCGTAGCTCAATTTCTTCAAAAGTCATGCATTCGATCAATTGCTCAGCAGACAGGCTTCCAAGCAGCGATGTTAGATCAAGCTCCTGCGCTACAGCTTGAGCTAAAGCGTTGTAACTGCTGAATTGAGCAATGTCAGACCGCCAACGCGAAACAAATACAGAGGCATTGGCTGCAAGAGAGCGCTCAGGCAAGACGAAATGCGCCAACTGCCTTGGGGCATCACCCAACAGGCTTCTGCAGAAGTCAGTAACCAAGATGCGGATTAGCAAATCACGCAAGGTCGGTTGGGTATCAGAGTATCCAAGTTGCTGTCGAACAAGTTCCCAAAAAACGGGATCAAGATCGTTGCTACAGATGTCCGACCACACCTTGGGTTGGGCAGATAAGTCTGCTGATTCGTTTGCTACGAAAGCGCCATAAACCCGTTGCAAGATAGCAAAGAGTTCTGGTGAATCAGCGCGTGTAATCACCGCCAACATCTTGCGGTCAAGGTCTTGGGCTGAGTCTGTTGGTAATACAAGTCGTTTAAGCCGGTCTACACGGTCTTTGGCTCGCAAGAACTTGGCGCGCTCTTTCAGATGATTCCGCAACGAAATCGTCGTCAGTCCCAAGTCTTCCAGCAAGATGGAGGTGGAATCGGCTCGGAAAATTTTGGAGCGTAAACGGACATCCAAAAGCCAGTCTTTGGATGGTTCAGGCTCAGGTTGGTTGCTATAAAGGAGCCAGCGCTGATCGGGTGCGCCTTCAACTAGCAACTTGATCCGAAGGTTTGATTGCTCATCCATCCGAATAAGCTGTACTCCGTCCATAGCCATGGTGTCGACGAAGCCTGAAAACTCAGCCTCCACGTCATGCCAAAAAACAATGGGGTGGCTTGCAAACAATGCACTCAAGCTATCTGAAATTCTTGCGTTGCTCATAATTGATTACCCGCTCCCGATTCGGGATTGCCAAGGCTCTGCTTTTTAATCATCACCAGCCCCTCCTGTGATGACCTTTACATCTGCCAGCAAATCCCCAAACTTGCTGTAGTTCACCTTCACCCCATCATCTAGATCCAGTGTGATGCGCATGTCGGCGTAGTGGCGCAGTTGTTCGTCATAGGCCAGCAGCTCTACGTGCTTCTTTTTGAGCTTTTCCACTTCCTTGTTCAGCTTGTTGCGGGCAGCGGTGCTGCTGGCGGCATTGGCGTCTTTTTGCAGCATCTCGATGCGGCTTTGGATCTTGCCGGTGAGGGGCACGACGTATTCGGCCCGCAGGCGGGCCAGTGTGCTTTCGGAATAGCGGTGCAGATAGACCAGGGCCTGGAAGGCGCCTTGTTTGCCGCTGTTGAAGAGCCAGTAGATGGGGCGCTTTTTATAGGTTTGCAGGTGGTCTTTGAAGAACTTGTCGGCGATGTAGCGGCGGATGGTTTCGTCTGGGGTCTCAGATGCTTTGATGCCCAGGCTCTCGGCCAGCCAGGCCATGTTTTCTTCTAGGGTGTCTGGCCCCCAGACGGCGCGCAGGAATTCGCGGATGCGGCTGGGGGCGTCGTCGGCAAACCAAAGTTCGTCGGTGATGGGGACGATGCCGTCGGCATCTGCGGGGAAGGTGGCGTAGCGGCCAGGCTCGAAACCGACGTTGCCCGCGTGGGCATAGATCAGGCCGGGCTCGTCGAGGCTGTAGCGGCCCATCATGCAGCCGATGGCGTAGGAGATCAGGCGCTGGCTGTCTTTTTCGCGGTCGGCGCGGGTCAGGGTGATTTGGTCTTCAGGAACTTCTGGGGTGAGTTCGTCTTCTAGACCGTAGGCGTTAATGAAAAGGCGGTTGTTCTCCTCTTCGATTTGCGTAAGGCGAAAGAACCTCTCATCCCCATTCTGCTTCCATTGAACCCATGATTGACTAAGGCCAATTTGGATCACAGGCGAAAAAATCCACGGCAAACGAGTGAAATCCCAGGACAATTCGTCAGCATCCCAATCCACTTTGGCAATATCTATTGCCTCCGCCGCCAATAGCGAGAATTTCTCAGGATCTGCGACGTGATGCTTAAGAATTGGAATCCTTTTTAGGTCGCCAACTTGCGTATTCAATGTTGGATTGAATATGCCAACAAAATACCCCATCAGTTTGGAATTCAGCAAGCTCAGACATAGACCAACGTGCTCAGTTTTCGGAAAGGCACTGGACCCGCCAACGTCAAATACAAATCCAATTGGCATGTATCGACAACTGAATTGGATAGATATCAACCCCCAAGTAATTCCCGCCATGAAATAGTATTTTTCAGATGGACAGTGGTTACCAAGAGTCTTTAATTGACGGTACGATTTTTGATCGAAGCGAAGGAGCGAGAAATTGTTTCCATACCATCTCCTGACCCCGCCGCCCTTGTTGTAGGGAACCCAAGCGACATCTGTCTTCGAATCCCAAACGTGCTCTTTCGATGGAGAAGACATTGCCATCTTTTTGATGTCAACCTCTTGCCAACACCTCACAAAGTGAGAGTTGTCGCCGGTTGCCATTCCCTGGCGCGGCTCTGCAATTACTTCGAAGGAATCACTAACGTCGAATGCGCTGACAACCTTTGTGTTTGCCCAGTAGGCAATTGGACAACCCGGTATTCTCCGAAAGTACGATTGCTCGACATCGTATTTGAGGTCGTCCCCACGATTTAAGAAAACTTGCTTTTTGTCTGAGGACGGTGAAGCAGAATTCAAATTGATGTAGCGTCCCTTGAAACTACTTAATGGAGTTGCGAAGAAGCAAAAGGCTGAAGCCAGCGCAACTTTCGAATTAATTTCTGGAAAACTATTAAATCCAATTTGGATAAGACTTGAGATAGTTACGCTACTCAAAAGGTTGTCACGCATCAATTCGAATGATGACAGGAACATCCAGTTCTGCATCGTTACCATGCTATTAAGACCAGTTGGCTTGCACCACCCAGCGCCTCGTTCCATGAACATGGAGAATAGATCCGCCTTACTTCTTGGGAATGTACCTGTGGCGAAATCTTTCAACTCCTGAGTCATTCCCTTGCTGCCCATATAAGGCGGATTCGCTACAACCGCATCAAACTGCATCGCCAGCACCTGCGCCTGCTGCACCAGCGGTAGCAAATCGTCCGCAGCAGCACTGGCGTACATGTCCCCACTCTGCTTGACCAAGGCCAGTACCTCCGGCAACACTGCCAGATGCGTCTTGAGGGCATAGGGAACCTGAATCAATGAGCCGAAGGTTTTGGCGTGCTCAAAGGTTTCAACCAGCGCGGTGATGGTGGCGCGTTGCACCTTGAATGGGGCCAGATGGGTGGCGAGTTCGTCCACGCTCACGCCCTTGCTCTCTTGCAAGCTCAGCACATTGAGCTGGGGCGGCTGCAGGTTGCCGGCATCATCCATGGCAGTGAACAGGCGACGGTCATCAGCACGGGCTTTCATCAGCAGGGCAAAACCGGCCATTTGGGCAGCACGGTCGTCAATGTCCAGGCCGTAAAGGTTTTTTTCCAGAATTAGACGCGGAATGTCTCTGACTCTGTAGCCGCGTTCCAGGTAGATGGCCTTGAGCACGTCATAGGCCACCACCAAAATGTGGCCACTGCCACAAGCCGGGTCCAGCACAGTGATGGATTCGGGGTTGAGGGTGTCGCCGTCTTCACGCACACGGGTCTGGATGAGGGCATCGAGCTGGGCTTGCACCTCGGGCGTTTGCTCGGCGGGGGTGATGTAGTACGGCCACTCTTTGGCCAGGGTGCTTTGCGGGTTGGCCATGAGCCACAGGCGGCCCACGCTGTTTTGTACCAGGTATTGCACGATCCAGTTGGGCGTGAAGAGCTGGGTAGCGGCGGGGATGTCTTCGCTTTTGACGACCTTGCCGATGACCTGGTCCTTCTTCTCACTGATGTAGAACTGGTACAGCCAGCCGATGATTTCGACCTCGACCCAATCGCCTTCGGGAATGGCTTCGACCAGCTTGGCAATGACGGAGTCGCTGCGCAGCAGGTTATCGGGCAGCAGCAGTTCGGAGTCGTCGTCAATTCGCTCAAACAAAAACGGCATGGCGCGGGACAAGGCGTTGCACTGGGCCACCAGCAGCATGCGGTACAGCTCGCCATCGCGGTTGCCTGCGAGTTTGAGTTCCAGCACCTTGGCTGCATTCAGGCCCGGGAGTTCACTGGTCAGGTCTGTGGCGTGGGTCAGGATGTCTGGCAGCCCGCCTGAGTTGCTGGACAGCGCCCGGTGGCCGTGGCCCAGGTAGTCGTGCAGCTCCATGAAGCGCAGCGCGGCGAAACGGTTGAACCAGGTGTAGGCCACGGCTTCCATGGTGTGGGCGAAGCCGTCTTTGCGGATGCGCTCGATCAGCTGGTCACGCTGGCCATTAACTTTGGATGGCCAGGCTTGGCCAGCAATAACAGTGACATCGCCCTGCGTTTGGGCGGGGGCCACTTCCAGTGCCCCAGCCTTGACAGACAAGCCCAGCTGGTTCGCGCGAGCCGTGACAGCCGCAATGAAGTCTTTGCGGGCCAGTGGGGCGTAGGACTTGAGGTTTGCTTTATTCATTTTCTTTATTGGATACGAGCGATTTGCCCTGAGCGAACAGCAGCAAGCAACTCTGCTTTGAGCTTGCTGATATAGGCATCTACATCGGCCTCGGTCTCTAGGTATGTTTTGGTGGAAAACTCGGATGCCTTAACGACCTTGGTCGTTTTTGCAGGCGCTTGTGGCACATTGGCCGTCCCAGTTTGCGGGGGCTTTGTAGTGCTGCCGGGTTCTGCCACATGCAGTGGTTTGCCGGCAACGGCGGCTTCAATCAGGGTGATGGCCTCATCCATGGCATCCCCGCCTTGACCTTGCAGGTACAAGATTTGGGCAATGCTGGTTTGAATAGCAATACGGGCTTTGAGGTCTTGCAGCAGGCGCAATGCCTTGTTGCTGACATCTGGGTTTGCAGAAACTGCAGACAGCTTGGCTTGAACTTCTGCGAGCTTTTCATCGATCGAAAAAAGAGCGCGATCGCGCTTCTCTTGGGCAAGCTGTTCGTTGACGGAGTTCACCGTGGCCAGCAATGGTTCAATGCGATTCACCATGCCGTATGGCTTGGCGTTGTCTCGGATTTGAGTCAGCTCGATCAAAGCAGCCGCAGCTTGGGGCACTTTATCAAGTGCCTCCCGGTTGTCGGCAAAGGCACGCAGTCCATCAAGAAGCTTGCGCCAAGCTGCAATCTGGGTTTTGTAGAAGTTCACCAGGTCATGAATGTCTTCTGAGGCATCAAGCCAGTCGTCCTTGGCACCCAGCAATGCTTCAATAAACGCAAAGCTGTCACGCACAGCCAACTGCTGAGCAATACGACTCAGGGCGGCATCGATATCAGCTTTGCCTGGATGGTGGGCTGTGCTGGCCGTCAATGTGAAAGCATTGAGGTCCGTTTGCCACTCGCCTAAGCGAGCACGGAAGGCAGAAACCAAGCTGTCTTCCTCATCTCGGCCCAGTTTATGAAACAACTCTTTGTAGAGATCGCGGGCGCGCTTAAGACTGCTGGCGTCAGCAACTTTGCGTTTGAGGATTGAAACTTGTTTGAAGCGCGCAGTCTTAGTGAGTACCTCCACTGCTGCCGCAGGATCCAAATCTGCGCCTTCAAGTAACAACTTGATTTCACCGGCCATGAAAAGCCGAGCAACTAAAAGCACAGTCTCCCATTCAGGCTTCCAACCCCAAGGGATGCCTGAAAACCGATCTACCACGTCAGACAAGAGCACTCGCGTCTGGCTTGCAGCAAGGTGCAAATAATCGCGCATTTCCTTGATGGCAAGTGCATTGCCTTCCTCGCCATCCAACCCCAGTCCAGCGGCGGCCACAGTATCAGCAGTCAGTACGGCTTTAATTTCAGCTATTGGATCTGCTTGACGAACTTTGATGTACGGAAGCTTGCTGTAGGTGTTCGTTACCAGGTAGTTCAGGAGGTCGTCCAGAACTTTGTCTACCGTGGTGGCTTTGATTTGCACTGACTGGCCCAAGGCAAAGAAATCGCCTTGCGTCATCAATGTCGTGAGTTGGTACACCAACCGCTGACGGCGCTCACGGTTCTCGTCTTTGCGATCGGCCAAGATGCGTTTGAGTGATGGAGTCGCTTGGTCAGCTTTTGGGCTGACGATGTATTTTTCAATTTGCTGATAAAGCGCAAGTTCGATGTCCAACCGCTCGCCTTCAGCCAATCGCACGATGGCTCGGCCATTGCCTTCGCTGCTGCGCAAAATGCACTTGGCGCTCTGCAGCTTTTCGTAGTCGTCGCCCAGAGGCGTCAGTACTTCGAAGCTCAGAGTCTGGTTGGCTTGTCTGTAAGGCGCACCATCTAGCAAACGATTGAAGTCGTAGTCTGCCTTGGTATCCCTATGGCGAATCTTGGTTTGGCCACCCAGTATTTCGTCAAACACCAACTCAGCCAAGAGGCGAGTCTTTTCAGCGGCAGAGACCTCGACGTGGCCGATCTCACGAGCAACATCTCGCTCCTCGTTGGTAAGGAAGAACCACAGATCGCCATTGCGACTGACCAGGCGTTGCTGTTCGAGGCGATCCAAGCTGGCTTGAACTTTTCGTTTGAGTGCTAACTTGTCAGCATCAACTTCGTCGATACAAAGCGTTGCGAGATTGTCAATTGTTGGTTTGACGATGTCAGGGATGTATCGGATGAGGAACATCGCCTTGATCAACTGCGAATCAAACGGCTGCAGGGCCGGATTCAGAGGTGCTTCGTCAATGGAACGCTTGGCCATGCCGTCAATGAAACTCTCAATCGACGGGTAAAAGTCGTAGAGGGGGATCAGGGCGTCAGTGTTTTTGCCCAAGTTTTGCACGGCAGCAGACTGGAATGCGTCCAGCAATGAGCGCTCGCCACGCGATAGATGTTTGCCGGTTGCACCCACCTTGCGAATGGTTTCGAAGATTTTTTGGAGAAGCGTGAACTGATACGGAGCGAATGGATAGAAGGCTGAGAACTCATCTGCATCCTTGTAGCCCTTGAGCGAGACAGAGTTTCCGACAAACGACAACTGGTTATTGATTACGTCACCTTTGCCAGCGAACTCTTTCTTTAGCTCTGCCTTTGCAGCATCTGTCTTTGTCAGCAAACGCTCGCCAATCACTTCATCGGTGTTACTACTGGCCAGTGAAAGTCGAGTGTGAAAGCGGCCCTGAATCTTTGAGAAATCTTGTGACTTGGCTTTGTTGGCTTCGCCAATGGCTGCATCAATGTCTTCCTGGCTGGTGACAATTACCCAAGCGCGACCCTTGCACTGTGTGCCAAGTTGCTCGGTGATGGTTTGAAGGCTCAGCATGTTGAATTGCATCCAATAGTGAGCCACTAATCCAAGGAATTTGCATCTAAATTTGACCCACGTAGTCAAACTGTCCTGTTCAGCATTGAGCAGGAGACACAGGAGTGATCAACGTGGAGTTATTAAGTGTGATCAGGCGGTGGCACCTGAGAGATGGTTTGGGTATTCGGGAGATATCCCGAAGGACTGGGTTATCGCGCAACACCGTGCGCAAGTACCTCAACGGCGGCGTAGTTGAGCCTAAATATCCGACGCGCATAGTGGGCACCAAGCTCGATGGCTTTGCCCCCAAGCTAGAGGGCTGGCTCAAGGCAGAAGCCAATAAGGGGCGCAAACAGCGGCGCAATATCCGTCAGATATTCAATGATCTGGGGATTTTGGGCTACCAGGGCTCTTATGACCGGGTTGCCGCTTTCGCCCGCAGATGGCGTCAAGGCCAGCACGAATCGAGCAAGACAACGGGGCGCGGGGCATTTGTGCCACTTTCCTTTGCACCTGGCGAGGCGTTCCAGTTCGACTGGAGCGAGGACTGGGCTGTCATCAGAGGTGAGCGCCTGAAGTTCCAGGTAGCCCAGTTCAAGCTGGCCTACAGCGGAGCCTTTCTGCTGCGAGCCTACCCCTTGCAGACACACGAAATGCTCTTTGATGCCCACAACCATGCCTTTCGGGTGCTAGGCGGCGTTCCCCAGCGCGGCATCTTTGACAACATGAAGACGGCGGTCGATAAGATCAAGAAGGGCAAGGCGCGTGATGTAAACAAGCGCTTCCAAGTGATGGTCAACCACTTTGTCTTTGAGGCGGAGTTTTGCAACCCGGCCTCTGGTTGGGAGAAGGGGCAAATCGAGAAGAACGTCCAAGACTCTAGGCATCGGCTATGGCAAGTCGCCCCTGCCTTTGACAGCTTGGATGACTTAAACGAATGGCTGGAGATGCGGTGCATCGCGCTGTGGGCTGAGTTGCGCCATCCGCAGCAGCGGGAGTTCACGATTCGCGATCTATGGGAGCAAGAGCGCCCCAAGCTCATGGCTGCGCCCTCAGAATTTGACGGATTTGTGGAGGACACCAAACGCGTCTCCCCCACCTGTTTGGTGCACTTTGACCGCAATCGCTACAGCGTGCCTGCCACGTTTGCCAACCGGCCCATCAGTTTGCGCGTCTACGCCAACCACCTCGTAATGGCTACCGAGGGACACGAGATTGCTCGGCATGTGCGCCACTTCGACCGGCGCCACGACGGTGGACAAACCATCTACGACTGGCGCCACTACCTTGCCGTTTTGCAGAGGAAGCCTGGGGCACTTCGTAACGGCGCGCCGTTTCTGGAGCTACCTGAGGGATTCAAGCGGCTACAGGTGCTGCTGAGCAAGCGCGCAGGAGGCGACCGCGAGATGGTGGAGGTCTTGGCCTTGGTTCTGCACCACGACGAGCAAGCCGTCTTGACCGCCGTGGAGTTGGCCTTGGAATCGGGTATGCCTTCTAAGTTGCACATCCTTAACCTGCTGGGGC
>Ga0214919_10008629_pt1 | contig 13353 bp, 6 predicted proteins | sample LL1503_MetaG_FD_177994 | JGI IMG/M metagenome (GOLD analysis project Ga0214919, IMG submission 177994) | Freshwater microbial communities from Lake Lanier, Atlanta, Georgia, United States - LL-1503 | ecosystem: Environmental > Aquatic > Freshwater > Lake | place: USA: Georgia | collected 2015-03-15
AAGCAACTTCCCTGCCACTCAAACTATTGATGGTACTATTACAGCATCTCCTACTGGCACTTATACTGTTGCTGGTTCGGTTACTGCTACACCAACAGGCACACAAACTGTTGATGGTACTGTTACAGCATCTCCTACTGGCACTTATACTGTTGCTGGTTCAGTTACTGCTTCGCCAACTGGAACTTATACTGTTGCTGGTGGCGTTTCTGTAAGTAACTTCCCTGCCACCCAAACTGTTGATGGTACTGTTACTGCATCTCCTACTGGAACTTATACTGTTGCTGGTGGTGTTTCTGTAAGTAATTTACCTGCCACTCAAACTGTTGATGGTACTGTTACAGCATCTCCTACTGGCACTTATACTGTTGCTGGTTCGGTTACTGCTACACCAACAGGCACCCAAACTGTTGATGGTACTGTTACTGCCTCGCCAACTGGAACTTATACTGTTGCTGGTTCGGTTACTGCTTCACCAACTGGAACTTATACTGTTGCTGGTGGTGTTTCTGTAAGTAATTTACCTGCCACTCAAACTGTTGATGGTACTGTTACAGCATCTCCTACTGGCACTTATACTGTTGCTGGTTCGGTTACTGCCACACCAACAGGCACCCAAACTGTTGATGGTACTGTTACTGCATCTCCTACTGGCACTTATACTGTTGCTGGTGGTGTTTCTGTAAGCAACTTCCCTGCCACTCAAACCGTTGATGGTACTGTTACCGCTTCACCAACTGGAACTTATACTGTTGCTGGTTCTGTTACTGCTTCGCCAACTGGAACTTATACTGTTGCTGGTGGTGTTTCTGTAAGCAACTTCCCTGCCACTCAAACTGTTGATGGTACTGTTACCGCTTCACCTACTGGCACTTATACTGTTGCTGGTTCGGTTACTGCCACACCAACAGGAACTCAAACTGTTGATGGTACTGTTACTGCATCTCCTACTGGCACTTATACTGTTGCTGGTGGTGTTTCTGTAAGCAACTTCCCTGCCACCCAAACTGTTGATGGTACTGTTACCGCTTCACCTACTGGCACTTATACTGTTGCTGGTTCGGTTACTGCCACACCAACAGGAACTCAAACTGTTGATGGTACTGTTACCGCTTCACCAACTGGAACTTATACTGTTGCTGGTTCGGTTACTGCATCTCCGACAGGAACTTATACTGTTGCTGGTGGTGTTTCTGTAAGTAACTTCCCTGCCACCCAAACTGTTGATGGTACTGTTACTGCTTCACCTACTGGCACTTATACTGTTGCTGGTTCGGTTACTGCCACACCAACAGGCACTCAAACCGTTGATGGTACTGTTACTGCTTCGCCAACTGGAACTTATACTGTTGCTGGTGGTGTTTCTGTAAGTAACTTCCCTGCCACCCAAACTGTTGATGGTACTGTTACTGCTTCACCAACAGGTACTTATACTGTTGCTGGTTCTGTTACCGCCACACCAACTGGCACTCAAACCGTTGATGGTACTGTTACTGCATCTCCTACTGGCACTTATACTGTTGCTGGTTCGGTTACTGCATCTCCGACAGGCACTTATACTGTTGCTGGTGGTGTTTCTGTAAGTAACTTCCCTACCACTCAAACTGTTGATGGTACTGTTACTGCTTCACCAACAGGTACTTATACTGTTGCTGGTTCTGTTACCGCCACACCAACAGGCACTCAAACTGTTGATGGTACTGTTACCGCTTCACCAACAGGCACTTATACTGTTGCTGGTAGCGTCACAACAACCCCTAGTGGAACTCAGACTGTAGTTGGTTCTGGATCAGCTGGAACTGCAGCTTCTGGTGTTGTTACTATCCAAGGTATAAACAGTGCCTTTCCTCTTAATGTCAGCAATTTGGCTCAAACTGGTATTGTGGTAAATTATGGAAGTGCATCTACTGTTGCTAATGCATCAGTGGGAACAATTTCCTATACAGTGACATCTGGAAAAACATTCTATCTCAAGGGAATTATTGCTTCTAGCTCTGGTGCTCCTTGTAAGGTAGTTGTTGATTACGGTGCTAGCCCTACTGTTTTAGGCGTGGGATTCTATGCATCTTCTAGCCCTTATCTTTCAATGGAATTTTATCAACCACCAGCTATTTCTTCTGGTGTAGTGGTAAATGTAAAAATCACCAATAATGCTGGTAGTGCACAAGATGTTTATGCAACTATTATGGGTGAAGAACGCTAATTTTTAATCAAAGGAATATTAAGCCCTGCACTCAAATGCGGGGCTTTTTTTGTCAATTTTTAATCAATTAAAAAGTACCAATGATACATAAAGTACTATGGGTGATTTAAGTAGAATTCAAAGTTCGCAACCGGTACAGCTTGTTGATGCTAACGACCTTCAGGTTGCAGATATTAGCACTTCAGTTCCATTAGGAACTGAAGCTGGGCTTATTGTTCGTATTATTCCTTCTGGTACACAAGAGGTTAGTGGAACTATAACTGCCAATCCTTCTGGTACTTATACGGTAGCTGGCAGCGTCACAACCGTACCATCAGGAACGCAACCAGTAAGTGGAACTATTACGGCAGTTCCTTCGGGAACAACCACCATTGCTGGATCTGGATCAGCTGGAACAGCTGCATCTGGAGTTGTGACTGTACAAGGGATTACAAATGGTGTTGCTTTAACAGTAGATTTAAGTGATGCTTCAAGAAAAAATAAGGGCCTCAACACATTTACTACAGTTGCTCCTACTGGAGTTGCAACATCGGTAGTAGTAGCCAATGCAAATCGTGCAAGTTTATTGATTTATAATGCAGGATCAGTGACTATCTATCTTGGTCAATCAGCTTCTGTAACTACAGGCAATGGAATTCCATTATTGGCAAATGCAAATTTGGAAGACACAGAAAGCAAAGATTCTTGGTATGCAATCACAAGTGGCACGACAGGCGATTTAAGAATTGTTGAAACAACAATATAAGCGGGAATGAAAGATGAGAATCAATCAACCACCATTATTTTCGGGCGCTGTTGTTAGCGGATATATCGCTGACTCCGCTGTTGTATCTGGTAGTATCGCCAGTGGTGCTGTAGGTCAATTTGCAATAGCTTCAGGTGTAATTACCGCAAATCACATTGCAAGTGGAGCAATTATCAATTCTGATGTGGCAGATAATGCCATTACATCAGGAAAAATTGCCTCAGGCACAATCGGCACCCTTCATATAAGCTCAGGTGGGGTTCAGAATGTAAATCTTGCCAGCGGAGCCGTAACTTCGGGCAATATAGCAAGTGGCCAGATTAGCACCTATCATTTTAGTTCTGGCGCAATTATCAATAATGCATTGACTTTGAACGGCACTACTTGGGAAAGATACGAAGAACAGCAATCGACTGGTCTTCTTTATGGCGGCGAAATAAGTTTTGTTTCTGGTGCAAATACAATTATTATTGCATCTGGTACTGGCGTTATTGTCACACCAAGAAATGGGTTGTCTGGGACACCTCAATCAACTACCGTCACTTGGGGTTATACTAGTGGTTTAGCTATTCCAATTAGCAGCGGAAATGTTACATATGTTTCTGTTAAATCTGGCGGTGGGTTTGTAGTCCAGAATGAAGCATTTACATTGCCTGAATATCTTACTCAAATTGCCTTGGGATATGTTCTTCATCCAAATAATGTAAATATTCAAGAAGTTCATCCTCACCCGACTGTTTCTTATGCATGTGTTAGCCAACTTGATTCTTTCGCAAGAGTCTTTGGTCCAATTAAAGTTTCTGGATTATCGATTGGTGCCAATGGCGCAAATCTTCAAGTAAATCGTGCTGCTGGTTATGCCTTTGCTTTCGGTAGCAATTATACCAATGATTTAAACAATCCCAGCACAACTACAGAGAGCGCCAAAAGCACGGTTAATATGTATTATATTTACCGTGCTGCGGCTGCTGGACAATTTACATTTGTTGCCACGCCTGTAACAAACTTTAATCCTGCAAATTACGATAATGGCACAGGTACTCTTGCGGTAGTCACAGCAAATCAATGGACAATACAAAGAGTATTTTATATTCCGGGCTATACTAATAATGTTTACATTTACTATGGTCATGCAACATATGGAAACAGTGCAATTGCTTCGCAAAATATTTTCTTAGAAGCATTTGATGAAGATCCATTTACAACCGCTGGATGTGTGTTTTTAGGGTACATCATATCCAGAGGTGGAGCCACTGCTCTTAATACAACCAATGATGCAGTATTCATTCAAGCTGGCAACTTCAGAAACTCTGCTGGTGGCGGTGGTGGAACTGGAGGATTAGCTCTTGACGACCTTTCAGATGTTACACTTTCTGCTTCTGCTGATTATCAAGTATTAAGTTATAATGCTGGCGTTTGGAGCAACACATATGTAAATTCTGGTTCAATTGGTTCTGGACAAATTGGAACTTACCATATTGCTCAGGGAGCAATTACTGATGGATTGATTGCTTCTGGCGCAATCACAAGTGGAATGATTGGTTCTGCAGCTATATTCAACAATAATATAGCATCTGGTGGTGTTGTAAGCGGAAAACTAGCTGATGGTTCTGTAACTTCTGGTAGTATCGCCAGTGGTGCTGTATCTAATTTTCACTTATCTTCTGGTGCAGCAATAAGCAACCTGCAATCTGGTTCTGTTGGAAGTGGATTACTTGGAAATGGCTCCGTAGTCAGTGGAAGCATCGCCAGCGGAAATGTTGGACAAATGCACCTGAGTTCAGGGGCAGTCAATAGCGGACATTTAGGAAATAATTCTGTTGTATTGAATAACATTGGCTCACTACAAATAAATGCCGATAAGCTACAAGATGGTGCTTGTCAAGGGAGAGTCATAGCCTTTGCTGCCGTAAGCAGCGGAAAACTAGCAAACAATTCCGTTTTATCTGGAAACATTGCTTCAGGTCAAATTACTACAAATCATATAGCTAGTGGTGTTTTGCTTGTAGGATATCAAGGCAATCAGGGCTCAACTGGTGCACAAGGTAACCAAGGCTCAACTGGTGCACAAGGCAACCAAGGATCAACTGGAGCACAAGGCAACCAAGGATCAACTGGAGCACAAGGCAACCAAGGTTCAACTGGTGCACAAGGTAACCAAGGCTCAACTGGTGCTCAAGGTAACCAAGGCTCAACTGGTGCTCAAGGCAACCAAGGATCAACTGGTGCTCAAGGCAACCAAGGCTCTCAAGGTTTCCAAGGCAATCAGGGCTTAACTGGTGCTCAAGGCAACCAAGGAGCAGGAGGTTTTGGTGCACAAGGTGCTCAAGGCGCTCAAGGCGAACAAGGTGCAGGAGGTTTTGGTGCTCAAGGCAACCAAGGGTCAACTGGTGCTCAAGGCAACCAAGGATCAACTGGAGCACAAGGCAACCAAGGATCAACTGGAGCACAAGGCAATCAGGGCTCAACAGGCTTCCAAGGCAACCAAGGGTCAACTGGAGCACAAGGCAACCAAGGGTCAACTGGAGCACAAGGCAACCAAGGCTCAACTGGAGCACAAGGCAACCAAGGATCAACTGGAGCACAAGGCAACCAAGGATCAACTGGAGCACAAGGCAACCAAGGATCAACTGGAGCACAAGGCAACCAAGGATCAACTGGAGCACAAGGCAACCAAGGGTCAACTGGTGCTCAAGGCAATCAAGGAGCAGGAGGTTTTGGTGCACAAGGTGCTCAAGGCAACCAAGGTGAACAAGGTGCATTCGGGTTTGGTGCACAAGGGGCACAAGGTGAACAAGGAGCAGGAGGTTTTGGTGCACAAGGTGCTCAAGGCAACCAAGGTGAACAAGGTGCATTCGGGTTTGGTGCACAAGGGGCACAAGGGGCACAAGGTGAACAAGGTGCAGGAGGTTTTGGTGCACAAGGGGCACAAGGTGAACAAGGTGCAGGAGGTTTTGGTGCTCAAGGCGCTCAAGGCGAACAAGGATCAACTGGTGCTCAGGGAAATCAAGGTAATAATGGAGCTCAGGGAGCTCAAGGTTTTCAAGGTATTAACTTAATATCAGGAGTTATTACATCTGGATACCTTGGAAACGCATCTGTTGTCAGTGGTAGCATAGCAAGCGGTAGTATAGGCCAATTCCATCATGCTAGTGGAAGTGTAACAAGTGGGCATGTAGGCAATAATGCCGTCGTAAGTGGATCAATTGCTAGTGGAACTATAGGCACATTCCACTTTAGTTCAGGTGGTGTACTCTCAGGCAATATTGCTAGCGGTCAAATAGGTAGAAACCATCTTTCATCTGGAGCAGTTGGATCTGGTGCTATTGCTTCTGGAGTTGTAGGTAGTTTTAAATTAGCCAGCGGTGCTGTGCTCAGTGGACATGTTGGAAACAATGCTGTAGTTAGCGGGTCAATAGCAAGTGGACAAGTTGGCACACCGCATTTAGCTGATAATTCAATTCAAAGTGGAACCATACCAAGTGGCACTATATCTGCCTTCCATCTGGGAGCTACGGGATTATTATCTGGATACACCTTATCAACAGATGGACTCGGATTTTTATCATGGATTGCAGGTGGTGGTATAACTGGCACAGGTTCGTCTGGTTATTTTCCAATTTTCGATAACACATCATCTATAGCAAATTCCATTTTACAACAAATAGGTCAAAATTTCTTATTTGGAGATATTATATTTGGCCATATTGACACAGAGCCAAGCAATCTTTTTATTGGCAGACTTACCGGTTCAAGTTTAGTAAGCGGTTCTTCACTAGGCAACACTGTTCTTGGTTCTTTAGCTGCGTATAACAGTCAAACAATCAGTGAAAATGTTATTATTGGAAATGGAGCATATTATGCTGCTCAAAGTGGTTTTTCAAATACTGTAATTGGCCTCGGTGCACTTAGCAGCATGGGAGCGGGCACAAGAAACACAGTAGTTGGAAGATACGCAGCAAGTCAGTTGACTAGCGGACAAAGGAATGTAATATTAGGCACCGATGTAGGTTCAACAACTTATTATTTAGACGATTCCGTTGTTATTGGAGATCAAATAGGTCTACCTATGGGCGGAAAAAACATGATTGCTATAGGCAGTCAGACATCTGGCCTAGGGAATGACACAACAGTAATTGGCAATATAAACACAAAATCAGGCGTAATTTATGGCTCTATTGATTTTCCATATGGTATTACAATAGGCGGTGGAAACGCATCAATATCATCTGGCGGTATAATCAGTGGAAGTATTACTTTAGGATCTGGTTCTGTAACATCAGGTACTATTGCCAGCGGACAGGTTGGTCAATTTCATCTAAGTAGCGGATCGGTCACATCAGGTGTAATAGCGTCAGGACAGGTTGGTCAATTTCATCTAAGTAGCGGATCGGTCACATCAGGTGTAATAGCGTCAGGACAGGTTGGTCGATTTCATCTAAGTAGCGGATCGGTCACATCAGGTGTAATAGCGTCAGGACAGGTTGGTCAATTTCATCTAAGTAGCGGATCGGTCACATCAGGTGTAATCTCAAGTGGTGTAATTGGCATTAACCACTTAAGCTCAGGCAGCGTTCGTTCTGGAGTGATTGCTAGCGGTCAAATAGGTAGATTCCATCACGCCTCAGGCAGTGTCACAAGTGGTCATATTGGAAATAATGCTGTCACTAGTGGCAGTTTAGCAAGTGGTTTTTATCTTATAGCCGGTTACGGAGCTTTTAATCCTCCTACTAACTTAATCGCTGTTCCAAGCACTACTAATACCTTTAGTGGATACGATTATAACACGGCATTTGGTACAGGTGCTTGTAATGTAATTGGCAATAGCAACACATCATTTGGCTATAATGCATTAGGTACGACATCTAAGGTGTTTGGAGCTTCTAATGTCGCCATTGGAAATCAAGCTTTTTATTATCTGGGAAGTGGTTCTTCTAATATTGCGATAGGTACATTTGCCGGTCTATATTTGTCAGGTGGTTCCAATGCATTGACTATGGCGAATAATAATATATATTTTGGAACACAAGCTTGTAGTGCTAATGATGCCGCCAGCTATGAAATAGTAATAGGAGCAAATTCTATAGGATTCGGTTCTGGAACAACAACAATAGGACATGCCACAAATACAAAATCTGGTGTAATTTACGGAGCTATTGCATTCCCTCAAGGTTTAGCATCTGGAACTATTACATCTGGCGCTATTGCTAGCGGTCAAGTCGGCAAATATCATCTAGCAAGTGGCTCTACTGTTTCGTATACAAATGCAGCAAGTGCTCCTGTAAGTCCATTAGCTGGTGATTTATGGTACGACACTAATAATGGCTCATTTGCGGTTTATGTAAATGATGGTAACACCTCACAGTGGGTTGAAGTTGGTGGTGGTGCTGGCATCATCGTTAGCGGCGTTATCCAATCAGGAAATATTGGTAACAATGCTGTAACCTCTGGTAATATTGCCAGCGGACAAGTAGGTTTTAACCATTTATCCAATGATTGGCGAAACAGGCTCAACAGAATAAATGGTTTCCGTATTGGAGTTCAGTCTGGAATTTCAATAACATCTGCCGATCAAGCAGCACAATCTACAATTTATTTAAATCCATACACTGGCGATTCCATAGAACTTTGGGATGGTAACAGTTGGCAATTATACAGCACATCAGGTACAGTGGTTTCACTAACCGTTACTGGATTAACATCTGGTAAAAACTATGATATTTACGCTGCTCCAAGCGGTGCAAATCCAGCACTCAGTTTTTCTACTGCATGGACTTCTGATAGCGTTAGAGCAGATACACTTACATACAAAAATGGTACATTTGTTTTATCAACAGATAACACCAAACGACTAGTTGGAACTATTCGTGCTAGTGCACCTACAACTACTGAAGATACATTGACCAACAGATTTGTAGCCAACTTTGACAATCAAGTTCCAAGACCATTATATAATACAGATCCTACAAACACATACACTTTTTCCTCTACAGCTGCAAACATATACAACAACAATAGTGGTAATCAAATTTTATGGGTTCAATCAGTAGCAGGCACAGGAGGAGCATTAAGTGCATGGACTGGAATAGCTAGAACAGCAGGAATAGGGTATGCAATTTTAGAAGTTGTTTCAAATGCCTCTGCAGGAACAGCAGCATCAGCATGCTACACACAATTAGCTACAACAGACTATAAAGGCGGTCAAATGCAACACACACAAAGTGTTCTTGGATATAATTACGCATACCCTACTGTTAGAGTTAGCGTATCAGGAACATTACAAGTTAATTATTATCGTCTTCATGGATTACAAATGGGATAATATATGACAGATAGTTATGAAATATATAAAATGATAGAAAAGGTATGTCCTATAATTGGCATGTCATTTAATTCTATTGATAAAGTTGAGATTCAATATGGATTGGATGCCACCGATGAACAAAAAGAAGCAGCCCAAAAAATAATAAGCAATTTACCAATTACTTTAGCAAAAATTGAAAAATTAAAACAAATAAATAATGAATTTGAATTTTTGATAAATCAAGGATGGGATAGCAAGCAAGGATTTAACTTAGGACTAAGACCAGAAGATGTTTCCCTGCTTGTTGGATTATTTGTTTTGGCCAAAGAAGGCTCAGCACTTGGACTTAATCCTCCACCAGTTATTGACACAGAAGGTAATTCTCATCAATTTACAATAGAAGAACTGACAATTATCATGCTTCAATATGGAAATTACAGAGCAAATTTATCTCAAAATTATGCATCAAGAAAAAAAAGGGTTGAAGATGCAAACGATATAAATGAATTAGAAAACATCTAATGAAGGTCGATTATGCCAATAGATTTCCCAACAACTCCTACATCAGGACAGGCATATAATTATGGAGCCAATACATGGGTTTATAATGGATCTTACTGGAATGTTTATTACAACAAGCCTGTGCCAAGCGGTCAAATAAGCAACAACACAATTTATAGTGGAAATATTGCAAGCGGACAAATAGGACAATACCACCTTTCATCAGGCAGTGTAACATCCGGTGCGATTGCCAGCGGACAAGTAAATGCGTTTACACTTTCTTCAGGTAGCGTAACATCAGGTGCTATTTCCAGTGGGCAATTAGGCATCAATCACCTTGGTGTTGAAATATTAAATACATTAGCAAAAACAAACAATTTTAGAGTAAGTGTAACATCTGGAGTTGTAGCTCCAACGACTGATCAAACCGCACAAAGTACTTTATATTTAAATCCTTTTAATGGTGATACGATAGCACTTTACGATGGCACAAACTGGAAAGCTGTAACAAGTTCAGGAACAGCAGTATCGTTGACTGTTACTGGATTAACATCAGGCAAGAATTATGACATTTATTGCTATCAGAATGGTTCTATTCCTGCCCTTGAGTTTTCAACTGCTTGGACTAGTGACACGGCAAGAGCGGATGCCATTCAATATGTAAATGGAGTTCCTCTAAAGTCTGGAACATTAACAAGAAGGTTTGTCGCAACAGTAAGAACTATGTCTCCTACAACAGTAGAAGACTCACAGAACCGAAGATTTGTTTGGAATTTTGACAATCAAGTACAAAGGCCTTATTACAAAACTACAGGTATCGTATCACACACATATACAACTGCTTCTTGGCGCAACTGGAACAATGATGCAACTCAAAGGGTTGAAATTGTGTTAGGTGTTAACTTAGGTGTTGATTTGGCTTTTGGTTGCGCTGGCTCAGTAGGCTTTACTAGTCAAGGTGCACAATGGGATGGTACAGGTGCAGGTGTAGGCTATGATTCGGTTGATATATCTGCTGGTCGTGCTGGTAGGAACTATTGTTCTAGAGGAACATTTATTGGATATCATTATTGTCAAATGGTTGAATACGGTGTAACAGGAGGAACTTATATAGAAGCAAGATTAGAGGGAATACTTCCATGCTAAAAAAATATATCACAATCGAGATGATAAAAAATAAATCCATCTGAGGTAAATTATGCCAGTAGATTTTCCAGCAACACCTGCATCAGGTCAAGCTTATACACTTAGTCCTAAAACATGGGTTTATAACGGCACTTATTGGCAGCTTTCCTATTTTCCTTCTGTTATAAGCGGTCTTATAAGCAACAATATAATTTTCAGTGGAGCTATCGCAAGTGGACAGGTTGGGCAATTTCATCTTTCAGCAGGAAGTGCGACATCAGGATCAATAGCCAGTGGACAAATTGGCCAATTTCATCTTGGCAGTGGCAGTATAACATCTGGTGCGATTGCCAGCGGACAAATAGGATTAAATCATTTTGGCAAAGAAATAGAAAATACATTAGCAAAAACAAATAATTTCAGAGTAAGTGTAACATCTGGAGTTGCAACACCAACGACTGATCAAACCGCACAAGGCACTCTTTATTTGACACCATATAATGGTGATTCAATTGCATTATACGACGGATCTAATTGGAATATTGCAACAAGTTCAGGAACAGCAGTTTCCTTGACTGTAACTGGTTTAACATCAGGTAAAAATTACGATATTTATTGTTACCAAAATGGTGCTGTTCCTGCTCTTGAGTTTTCAGCTGCTTGGACAAGCGATACAGCTAGAGCAGATGCTATTCGATATGTAAATGGAGTTCCTCTAAAGTCTGGAACATTAACAAGAAGGTTTATTGCAACAGTGAGATCCATGTCTCCTACAACAGTAGAAGACTCACAGAACCGAAGATTTGTTTGGAATTTTGACAATCAAGTACAAAGGCCTTTATATAAAACTACTGGATCAGTCTCACACACATATACAACTGCCGCTTGGCGTAGCTGGAACAATGATGCAACTCAAAGGGTTGAAATTGTTTTAGGTCTTGATAGAGGCGTCACTGTTGGTTTTGGATGTGCTTGTTTAGTGTCGATCACCAGTCAGGCTGCACAATGGGATGGTACAGGTGCAGGTGTAGGCTACGATTCGGTTGACATTTCTGGTCGTGCTGGTAGATATTATTGTTCTAGAGGTACATTTATAGGATACCATTTTTGTCAAATGGTTGAATATGGTAATACAGGAACCTATCTAGAAGCAAGATTAGAAGGCACACATTGGTGTTGAGGCAATATCTTAAAAACAAAAAAAATATTTATTTGAGGTAAATTATGCCAATAGATTTTCCATTAACACCTGCATCAGGACAAACATATACATATAATACAAACAGTTGGGTATACAATGGCACCTATTGGAACGCTTTTTACAACAAGCCTATTTTGAGTGGTCAAATAAGCAACAACACAGTTTATAGTGGAAATATTGCAAGCGGACAAATAGGACAATTCCACCTTTCATCAGGCAGTGTAACATCCGGTGCGATTGCCAGCGGACAAGTACATCAATTTGCTCTCTCCTCAGGTAGCGTAACATCAGGTGCTATTTCCAGTGGAGTTTTGGGAAACAATCATTTTGGCATAGAAATACCAAACACCTTTGCAAAAACAAACAACTTTAGAGTAAGTGTAACATCTGGAGTTGTAGCTCCAACGACCGATCAAACCGCACAAGGTACTTTATATTTGGCTCCTTATAATGGTGATACGATAGCACTTTACGATGGTACAAACTGGAAAGCTGTAACAAGTTCAGGAACAGCAGTTTCCTTGACTGTTACTGGATTAACATCAGGTAAAAATTACGACATTTATTGTTACCAAAATGGTGCTGTTCCTGCTCTTGAGTTTTCAACTGCTTGGACAAGCGATACAGCTAGAGCAGATGCTATTCAATATGTAAATGGAGTTCCTCTAAAGTCTGGAACATTAACAAGAAGGTTTGTCGCAACAGTAAGAACTATGTCACCCACAACAGTAGAAGATTCTTTAAATCGCAGGTTTGTTTGGAATTTTGACAATCAAGTTCAAAGATCATTATATAAAACTACGGGAGTTAATTTTCACACATATACAACTGCTTCTTGGCGTAGCTGGAACAATGATGCAACTCAAAGGGTTGAAATTGTGTTAGGTCTTAGTTTAGGTGTTGATGTGGGCTTTGGTTGTGCAGGAACAGTATCTACAACTAGTCAAGCCGCTCAATGGGATGGTACAGGTGCAGGTGTAAGTTACGATTCGGTTGACATATATGGTCGTACTGGTAGAAACTATTGTTCTAGAGGCACATTTATTGGATATCATTATTGTCAAATGGTTGAATATGGAACTATTTCAGGAACAAATATAGAAGCAAGACTGGAAGGAACATTATGGTGTTAGTATTACTTCATGATTATATTGAAAAAGTTTGTCCAATTCATGGAATTTCACAAGTAAGTGAAAATGAATATAGGATTGATTTTAAAGATGAAGCAACTGATGAACAAAAACAAGAAGCTAATAATCGTCTTTTAGCTTGGC
>Ga0214919_10008630_pt1 | contig 13353 bp, 14 predicted proteins | sample LL1503_MetaG_FD_177994 | JGI IMG/M metagenome (GOLD analysis project Ga0214919, IMG submission 177994) | Freshwater microbial communities from Lake Lanier, Atlanta, Georgia, United States - LL-1503 | ecosystem: Environmental > Aquatic > Freshwater > Lake | place: USA: Georgia | collected...
TGCACAGCCACCAGACCACCGCGCCAATGAGCCACGCCATGCTTGATTTTGAGCAACTCAACGCACTCATAGGCACGCCCGAGTTGCTGGCGCTGGGACAACGCTATGCCCGGCCCTGATGGGCCTGATGGGCCTGATAAATAATCCGCAGACCACTGCGCTTTCCTTTACCGGGACGCGGATCTGCTTGACGCAGCTTGCGCAAACCGCCAGTTCCTTCAATGACAGCACCGGCCGTCGGGTTGTTCAAAACGCCGCCCCAGCCTAAACCCGCCCCCCCTACCCCAACTGCCGCTGCGCTAGGCTCTGCATGATTCTGCGCAGGCGTGACAGGCCCACGTCGTGCTCGTACAAGTGCTCGCGCTGGTTGGCATCGGGCTCCATGCTCTCCAGCATCACGCGGTCCTGCTCCAGCACCACCCAGTGGCGGGCTTCCAGGCGGTTGCGGTACAAGAAGCGCCACGCGTTGCGCTGCCAGCCCTGCACGCGGCGGCAGCGCCAGAAGAATATAGCGCTCAGGTTGGGGCCAATGGGCGTGTAGCTGCCGATGATGGTGAAACTGCCTCCCGGGCCGCCGGTCTTGGGGTAGGGGATGGCCAGGCGCATCCAGTGGCTGCCGGTGTCGCCCCATTCGGTCCAGTCGAAGTTGACATCACGCTGGCCGTCTTTCTCAAACATGAAGCCGTGCTCGGTCTTGCGCAGCTTGAACTTGGCGCTGATGTCGCCCTCGGCCATGGAGTGCGACTGCTTGTGCACAAAGCTGCCGTGCATGGGGTCCATCACGTTGTCGGCCACATAACGGTAGTCACCGCGCCACTCCACATAGCACAAGAACTGGCTCCACTCGGGGTTGGTCAGTTCGTCGGGCAGTTGCAGCGGCGGCGGCGCGTCCACATGGCCGCGGCTGTTGTGTAGCCAAAGCGCGCCATGGGCGTCCTGCACATGAAAGCTTCGCGCGGCGCGGCTGCCTTCCAGCGTGCAGCCGGGGCTGGCGGGCACCTTGGTCACCATGCCGTCGCAGCGTACCTCGATGCCGTGGTAGGGGCAAGCCAGGCGGTCGCCCAGATTCACACCCATGGACAGCGGCGCGCCGCGGTGCGGGCAGTGGTCCTCCAAGGCATGGGGCAGACCGGCGGCGTCGCGCCACAGGGCCAGCTTGTAGCCCAGCCGGCGCAGCGACACCGGGCGGTCTTGCACAAAACCCGAGGGGCAGATGGGGTACCACAGGTCGTACAAGCCGCGCGCCAACAGGGCGTCGACGGTGTCAGCGGCGGCAGCGGTGGGGGCGGTGGGGCTGACGTTGGGAGTCGCAGTTGCCGTGGTCATGTCAGGCTCCCAGGGTAGTCATGAGCTGCTCGAACGACTCGGCCGTCCACGGCTGGCCATTGGGCCCGGCTGGGCCGCTCTTGTTCAGGTAGGCCACCAGTGCGTCCAGCTCCCAGTGGCCCTGGCCAAAGGCGCGCTCGATGGCGTCGCCCAGCAGGTCTTCAAAGCTGGTGGGGGGGCGCTGCCGCGCCTGGTGCGGCTGCAGATAGCGCTCAGGCATGGCTTGGATGGGAATGGCGTTCATGGTGGGGACCTCCCGGTGCATGGAATTGAGGGGCATGGATCCCCGCTTTCGCGAGGATGACGATGGCCGGTAGCGGCATGGTCAGCGTTTTTCTGTCAAAAAGGCGCCAGAGGCCGCCACTTGGGGCTGGCGCCGGGTGTGGCCGTCGATGCCGCCGTCGATCGCCCACTCGGCGAACATGGTGGGGCCGGGCTGGAACTCGCGGGCCTGCCAGGCGTCGGTCAGGTGGTCTTCATCGGCGTTGTACTCGATCAGGCCGCCGCAGGGGTTCTCAAAATACCAGAAGTAAGCCGAAGAGATGGGGTGCCGGCCGGGGCCGAGCTGGGTGGTCCAGCCGCAGCGGCTCATGTGCAGGCCGCCGCCAAACACCTCGTGAATGTCACGCACGGTAAAGGCCACGTGGTTCAGACCCACCTTACCGGTGGGCAGCTGCAACAAAAACAGGTCGTGGTGGCCGCCCTGCGCGGCGCAGCGCATGAACACGCCCCGCCCGGGGTAACGGTCCGAGGTGACAAAACCCAGCGCGGCGTAAAAGGCCTCCATCTCGGCCAGCCGGTCGGTGAAAAACACCACGTGTCCGATCTCCACCGGCTGCGCCCGCTCGTACACCGGCGAGGGCGCGTCCACCCGCTGCACCTGGCCCCAGGGGTTGCTGGGCGAACCCTGCAGCGCCAGCGCCCGCTTGGTCGTTTTGCAAAACACCATGCGCAGGCCCTGCGGGTCCAGCGCACTGATGCGGGTGTTGGCGTTGATGCTACTATTTTCATAGCTATCGACCCAATAACCACGATGGCTAGAGAGTGTTTTGGCCAATAAATGGAGCGTGGCGTCGTCGTGCACGCCCCACACCACTTCGCGCAGCGTGGGGCCGGGCTCCATGGCTGGCGGCAGGTTGGGGTCATCCATGCGGCGCACCAGCACCTGGGCGCCGTTCTGCGTCTCCCACTGCTGCTGCTCCGGGGTGTCGGCCAGCGGCGTCAGGCCCCAATCGGCCAGAAAACGCCGCGCCTCGTCCCAGCGGTCGGTGGCGTAGGTGATGGCGGCTATGCCTTCGATGCCATGGATGCTGTGGGCGACGTGGGCGCCGGCTGAGTGGTCTGTCATGCTGCGCTCCAGGGCAGGGGTGCCTCGTTGAGCCCCCAGTAGTAGCTTTTTTGGGTGGTGTATTCCAGAATGCCGAGCCGGCCTTTCTCACGGCCGGTACCGCTCAGCTTGACGCCGCCAAACGGCGTGCTGCTGGAAAATTGTTTGTAGGTGTTGACCCAGACTGTGCCGGTCTGCAGCGCTGCGCCCAGGCGCCAGGCGCTGCGGTAGTCGCGCGTCCAGATGCCGCAGGCCAGGCCGTAGGGGTTGTCGTTGCACTGGGCCACCAGCTCGGCCTCGTCGTCCCAGGGCAGCAGCGCCAGCACCGGGCCGAAGATTTCCTCTTGCACCATGCGCGCACCGTTGGGCAGGCCCTCGATCACCGTGGGCGGGTAGTAATAGCCGCGCTCATACAGGCTGCCGGCCAGGCGCGTGCCACCGGTCAGCAGTTGGCCGCCTTCGGACAGCCCCAGCGCCACATAGCGCTCTACAGAATCGCGGTGCGCACCGCTGACCAGCGGACCCATTTGGGTGGCTTCCAGCGCCGGGTCGCCCACCCGCAGCGCTCGCGCCCCGGCCAGCAGCCGCTCACGGAACGCCACGTAAACGCTGCGGTGCACAAAGGCGCGCGAACCGGCAATGCAGGATTCGCCCGAGGAGCTGAAGATGCCAAACAGCACGCCGGCCACCGCGTGCTCCAGGTCGGCATCGGCGCAGACGATGGTGGGCGATTTACCACCCAGCTCCAGTGACACGCCCATCAGCTTGTCGGCCGCCAGCCGGGCAATGCCCAGGCCGACGCTGGTGCCGCCGGTAAAGGCCACGCGCTTGACCAGCGGGTGGCGCACCAGCGCGTCGCCCAGCAGCGCGCCCTTGCCCGGCAAAACGCTCAGGATGCCGGGCGGGATGCCAGCGGCCTCGCCGATGCGCGCCAGCTCGATCGCCATGCGCGGCGTGATCTCGGCTGGCTTGATGACCACGGGGCAGCCGGCCGCCAGCGCAGGCGCCATTTTTTGTGCCTCGCTGGCAATGGGCGAGTTCCAGGGCGTGATGGCGGCCACCACGCCGATGGGCTCGTGCAGGCTCATCGTCAGGTAGTCGCCGCGCGCGGGCGTCACCTGGTCTTCCAGCGTCTCGCAGGCTGCGGCAAAGTACTGAAAGGTACCGGCGGCGCTGGCCACCAGGGCGCGGGTCTCGCTGATGGGTTTGCCGTTGTCCAGCCGCTGCAGCTGGGCCAGTTCCTCCGCCCTGTCGCGGATACCGGCGGCCATGCGATGCAGCAGCAGGGCGCGCTGGTGCGGCTTGAGGCCAGCCCAGTTGGGGCGGTGGCGGGCGGCCTCGGCGCTCTGCACCGCTTCATCGACATCGGCAAGGCTGGCGGCGTGCAGTTCAGCCACCACCGAGCCGTCGGCCGGGTACTCGGTGCTGTACAGCGGGCCACTGCCGTCGCGCCAGCGCCCGCCGATCAGGGTTTGCAGCCGGGCGGTCATAGGGTCAACTCCGCCACGCGGTTGTGCAGGAAGCGCAGCGCCGACAACACCGTCAGGGCCGAGGTCCTGGGGTTGTCGGGCAGCGGACGACCACGCAGCGTGAGCTGCAGCTCGCCAAAGGCGCCGCGTGCGCTCAGCTCGTGGATGTTGTCGCTCACCCCGGGGTCAGCCACCAGCCGCACCTGTGTGGCGTCCAGCCCCAGCCCGGCCAGCGACACGGTGGCCGCCACATTGGCGTTGCGCGGGTACAGGCGGGCCGCTTCGCGCGCCGTACCTTCAAAGATGACCGCCGGCGCGCGCAGCCCGGCCAGGTCCACCACGGCGTCGGCCGGTGTGCCCTGCCAACCGCGTGGCGGCTTGCGCCCGGTGTAGCGCACCTCGTCTAGCCCGGCGCGCGCCGCGGCGGCCAGCGCATCGATGCCACCGATGGCCCCCGACAGCAGGTGCAACTGGGTACCGCCCTGCCCCGCTGCTTGCGCCAAACGCTCGGCCAGGCCGGCCTCGGCCAGCGCGCCAACCGACAGCAGGGCGCACTCGGTGCCGCGCGCCAGCGCTGGCAGCACGTGCTCGGCCAGCGCCCCGTGGCCAGCGCATTCCAGCACCAGCCGCGCACCAAACGGCACTGCAGCCACCGCTTGGGCTGCCGCGCTACCGGCCGCGGCGCCGGACGAGCCCAGCGCTGCATCCAGCTGTGCCTGCACCTGCGCCACCCGATCAGCCCGCACCACCACATGGCTGACGCGCAGCTGCGGCGGGCCCGGCAGGCGCTGCAGCCCCTGCAGAATAGCCTGGCCGATGGCCCCAAACCCAATCAGCACCACGTCTTGCATGCTCAGTCCTTGCGCAAAATGGGGCCGGCAAACTTGGTGGCAAACGGGCCCCAGGCCCGCATGTCCACCTCCACCACCACCGGGCCGTCCAGCGCCCAGGCCTGGGCCAGTACCGCGGCGCAGTGCTCGGGGCCGCTGAGGCGCAGGTGCGCCACCTGCAGGCTGGCGCACAGCTGCGCAAAGTCGGGGGTGTGCAGGTCCACATAACAGTGCCGGCTGCCGTACAAGTCGTCCTGGATGTTCTTGATCACGCCGTAGCCACCGTCGTTCATCAGCAGCAGCACCAAAGGTGCGCGCTCCTGCGCGGCGCAGGCCAACTCGCCCACATTGAGCATGAAGCCGCCATCGCCCACCAACGCCACCGTCTTGCGGCCCAGGCGATGCTGCCGGTCGGCCACTGCAGCGCCAATGGCCATGGCCAGGCCCTGGCCAATGCCGCCGCCCAAGGCGTGCACACCGGCGCGTGGGTGATCCAGCTGGGGCGCGCGGTTGCCCCACATGCTGTTGGACAGGGTGATGTCCCGCACCCACCACAGGCCCGACCCGTTTTGTACGGCCTGTGCGGACTGCGCCGCCAGCCCATCCTGCAGCGCCTGGTAGGGCCCGAGCGTGCCGTTGACGTGAGCCACCGCCAGCTCACGGGCGCGCTGCACGTCGGTCAGCAGCGTCGGGTCCACGGTCGTGCGGCCTTCCAGCCGGTCAGCCAGGGCGTGCAGCGTCGCCAGTGCATCGCCCTGCACAAAGTAGTCGCTGCGGTAACCCCGGTTGTGCGCCAGGGCATTGGCGTCAATGCGGTACATGGCGGCCGGCAGCTTGAGCTGGTAGCGCAGGGTCTCGTTGCTGCGCAGGCGCGAGCCGACCACCAGCATGGCGTCGCAACTCTGGTACAGGGCCTCGGCCGGTTTCTGCAGGTTGTAAGAGCCCAGGCTGGCGGGGTGGTCTTCGCGCAGGATACCCCGGCCCTGCACCGACGTCACCACGCCCCAGCCCATCGCCACAAAACGCGCCACAGCGGCGCCAGCGCCGCGCGCGCCGCCGCCCAGCCACAGCAGCGGGCGGCGCTTGTCCAGCAGGCGGGCGGCCAGGGCCTCCACCTCGGCTGTGGCCGGCTGCAGCGGCGCCGGCCACAAAGGGGCCAGGTCAGCCGGTAGCGGCAGCAGGCGCGCCTGCACGTCGATCGGAATTTCGATACTGACCGGGCCGCAGGGCGGCGTGAAAGCCAGGCGCACCGCCTCACGCAAAGTGGCCAGCGCGGTGTCGGTGTTGCGGATTCGAAAGGCACCCTTGCCCACCGCCTGCAGCATGGCCAACTGGGCCGGCGCCTCATGGATGAAGCCCAGGTCGCGGTCGACAAAATCCGACTCGATCTGCCCGGTGAGATGCAGCAGCGGGGTGCCGGCGGTGAGTGCTTCCACCAGCGCCCCGGCGGCGTTGCCGGCGCCCGTGCCGGTGCTGGTGACGCACACGCCCAACGTGCCGCTGACGCGGGCGGCGGCATCAGCCATGTTGCAGGCGCCGGCCTCGCCCCGCGCCGGCACAAAGTGGATATGACCGCGCCGGTGCAAGGCATCGAGCATCGGCATGTTGTGGATGGAGATCACGCCAAAGGCGACCTTCACACCGCACTGCTCCAGAAAGCGTGCGACGAGTTCGCCCACGGTGACCATAGGGGCCGGGCTGGAAGAGTCAGAAGAGGTCATGCGGTCTGGGGTTCTGCAAGGGTGGACCGCTTGCCACGTGTGGGCAAGTGGCTAATGCGTTGGGTCAACTGGGCGGCGGCCGCGCGCACCAGCGGCAAGAGCTGCGCCACCTGGGCGTCGCTGAGTTGTTGCGCCGGTACCGTGATGCTGACAGCTGCCACCACCTCAGCTTGGTCATTGAAGACCGGAGCAGCCAGCGTGGAGATACCGGTCTCAAAACCACCCTGGCTGATGCCATACCCGGCTGCGCGGTCAGCGTCGATCAGCGCATCCAGCGCGGCCACGGTGCCGGGTGTCCTGGCGGTGTAGGTGGGCAAGGCGGCCTCCGGGTACAGCGCGCTCAAATCAGCCAAGCTAAGGTCCGCCAGCAACAGGCGCCCCAACACCGTGGCATGGGCGGGCAAGCGGGCCCCCACCTGGACCGACTGAAACATGGCGCTGCGCCCGGCAGCCTTGGCCACAAACACCACCTCGCGCCCGTCGCGCACCACCAGGTGCGCCGAGTAGCCCGACTGGTCACGCAGGGCTTCGATCACCGGGCGGCCGTGCTCTGTGAGCTCCATCGACGCCAGGTACTCAAAACCCAGGCGCAACACGCCCAGGCCAAGCCGGTAATGGCTGCTGTCACCCACACGCTCGACAAAGCCAGCCTGCTCCAGGGTCTGCAGCATACGAAACACCGAGGCCCTTGGCACACCTAGCTGGCGAGCCAGGTCTGCGCCGCTCAGTGTCGGCGTTTGCCGGCTGAAGCAGCCCAGCAATTCCAAGCCGCGCAGCAGCGCCGGCACGGTGTAGCGCTCGTCAGCCGCGCTGGTCATGCTGGCGCTCCATCCGCCAAGCCCAGCAGGGCATTGACGGCGGTGCCGGCCTGCAAGGGGCAAGCGTGGCCGACGGGGCCCAGGTCGGCCCAGGCCACGCCGGCCGCGGCCGCCACCTGCTGGCAGCCCGCTGGGGGCGTGATGCGGTCGGCATGGCCGCTGGCCACTTGTACCGGGCATTGCATTTGCGCCAGGTCAGTCAGCAAGTCACCACCGGCCAACATGCGGGCCGCGTGGGTGTAGCCCCGGGGTTGGACCTGTGCCATCACGGTTTGTACCGCAGCCAGTAATTCGGCAGGAGCATCAGGCGTGAGCATGGCCGCACCGCGTTGCTGAGCCATACCGGCGGGGCCGAGATTGGCCAAGGCGGCCAGGCGATCATTCAGCAGCCGTTCGCGCTGCGCCAGCTCCAGCCTTGCATGGCCCTGTGCCGGGGCCAGCAGCACCACTGCGGCCACCCGTTGCGGCTGCAACAGGGCGGCACGCGCCGCCACCAGCGCGCCCAAGGAATGGCTGACCAGCGTCAACGGATGTGTCAGCCCGAGCGCATCCAGCCAGGCCCAGAGCCGTTCGGCATAGTGCGTGGCCGTGGGCCAGGCCGCATCGAGCAGTCCCAGGCCGTCGCTGTCCCCATAGCCGGGCGCATCCCAGGCCAGCAGGCCCGGTTGCTTGGGCGTGACCGCCGCCAGTTGCGCGGCCCAACTGGCCGAGCCCGAGCCGATGCCGTGCAACAGCACCAGGCGCGTACCCGCCAGCACCCCGGCTTGCCGGTAGCCGATGGCGCCCAGTGGCGTGCCGATGCGCTGGGCGGGTGCAAGGGCAATAGGCTGCAACATTCGGGCTCAGCGCCCCAGCTCGCGCTTGATGCGGGCCAGGTCGCTGCCGGGCGGGTAGGTGGGGGTGATGGGCTTGGGCGTGCCCAGCATCACGCACATCAGGGCGTCTTCGTCGCCGATGTTAGTTTCTTCACGGTAGACCCCGGGCGGCACCGAGATCAAGTCGCGCTCGTTGAGCACGGCTTCCCAGCGCTGGCCGTCTTTTTCACAGACGATCTTCATGCGCCCGCGCATCACAAAAAACACCTCTTCCACGTCGTAGTGGATGTGTGAGGGGCCAATATGCCCGGCCGGGATCACCATGGTGGAAAAGGTGAAGTGAGCCGATGGCACGGTGTTGTTGTCGCTGGCCACGCCCGTGCCGCCCGTGCCCACATAGCGCATCTGGGCGCGGCGGTAGCGCGGGTCAAAATCGGCCTGAAACTTGAGCGCATCCCAGTCGTAGCGACGCGTAGCGAAGCGGGCCACCCGGCTCTCCAGCCAGGCGGCAAAGTCCTGGCCTGCGGGCTGCAGCATGCTGCGCTGGATGTCGGCCTCGGGTGGGATGGTGGCGTCCATCAGGCCGCGCTCATTGAAGGCGGGCTGGTTGGCGGCGGGGGTGCTGAGGTTCATGGTTAAGGTTTTCGAGTTCGGGGTTCAGGACATGACAAAACCACCGTTGACCGGCAGCACCTGTCCGGTGATGTAGCCGCTGCCTTTTGACAGCAAAAACAGCACGGCCGGGGTGATGTCATCGGCCTGCTGAGCGCGTTCGATGGCGCGGCCATTTCGGTAGTGCTCGTGACGCGCTTGCGGCACGTACTCGGTGGATTCGCCCAGGGTCAGGCCCGGGGCCACCGCATTCACGGTGATGCCCTGGGGACCGAGTTCCCGCGCCATGCTGCGGGTCATGGCCATTACCGCGCCCTTGCTGACCACATAGGCCATCAGGCGCGGGGCACCCCAGAGCGCGGTGTCAGAGGCGATGTTGACCACCCGGCCACTGCCGCTGGCAGCCAGATGCGGCTGCGCCGCCACGGTGGCCAGCCAGGTGCCTCGCACGTTGACCGCCATCACTTGGTCCCAGGTGGCCACGCTCAGGTCGGCCATGTCTTTGCCGCCGCTGTTGGTAATCGCACCGTTATTGACCAAGCCGTCCAGGCCGCCCAAGCAATGCGCTGCAGCATCGACCCCGGCGCTGATTGCAGCCGGGTCGGACAGGTCCATGGGCAGGTAATGCAGATCGGAGCCAAGCTCGGCGGCCAGGGCGGCACCACGCTCGTGCAGCACGTCGCTGATAACCACCCGGGCACCCGCCGCCAGCAGAGCGCGGGCAAAGGCTTCGCCCAGGCCACGCGCGCCACCGGTCACCAGCACGCGCCGGCCCGCCAGTTGAATGTCGGGGTGATTGACGGTGTTCATCGGCTTCAAGCCGAACGGCTGTCAGGGCCGGGCAGGTAATGCAAGACGCGGCGCTCAGCCAGCACCACGGCGTAATAGGCCGCGATGCCAATCACGGTCAGCGCGCCGATGATCACAAACACACCGGCCGTGTTGCCTTGCCCCTCAAAAAACACCAGCATGTAACCCAGGCCCATGTTGCCCCCCACAAGTTCGCCCACCACCACGCCGATCACCGCCAGCGTGCTGGCGATGCGCAGGCCCGAGAACAGGGCCGGCAATGTCGTGGGGTATTCAATATTGCGAAACACCTGCCAGCGCGTGGCCGAGAACGAACGCGCCAGGTTGACCATGTCGGCGTCCACTGTGCGCATGGCCGACAGCACATTGATCAGTACCGGAAAAAACACGATCAACACCGCCACCAGAATCTTGGGGTACAGGGTGTAGCCCAGCCACATCACAAACAGTGGCGCAAAGGCCACCTTGGGTGCGATTTGCAGCGCCAGCAGGTAGGGAGACAGGATGGCCTCGACCCGTGGCCACAGCCCCAGTGCATAGCCGATCACAGCGCCGAGCAACGCGCCCAGCACAAAGCCGATCGCCACCTCCAGCGCGGTGATGCCGGCGTGCCACAGCAGACGCTCGGTCTGCCAGATACGCACCGCTTCCGCCCCCACACGTGTGGGGGGCGGCAGGACGAACTCGGGCACCCCGAGCAGCGCGGGCATAAATTGCCAAACCAGCAGGAAAACCGCCAGCACGGCCAGGCTCCAGCCGGTGGTGACAAGGCCTTCGTTCTGCGGGCTCATGGTGCGGGCGACTCAGGCCGGCTTATTTGCCCAGCACAAATTGGTTCGTGAACAAGTCGCCGAGCGCGGCTTCTTTGAGGACGATGCCGTTGGCCACATAAAACTTTTGCAGTTCGCTCAGGCGGGCCTCATCCATCAGGCCGGGCACTTTCTGGCCTTCATAGACGTACTCGTTGTACATCTCAAAAGCCTTCTGGATCGAGGCCTCTTTGCCCTTGTGCATCGGCACATGGTTGACATAGGCCAGCGTGGCGGCCTTGGGGTCGGCCATGATGTCCTTCATGCCTTTGAGTGTGGCGCGCACCAGCTTCTGGATCAGTTGCGGGTTCTTCTGGATGGTGTCGTCCGAAGCAAGAATGGCCTGCGCCATGCTTTTGAAATAGGTGTCAGCCGGCTGGATGTTGACCTGCGCCCCTGCGTCCATGGCGCTGACCGTCCACTCGGGCACACCGGCCATCGCACTGGCCTTCTTGCCGGCAAACTGCTGCCAGACTCCAGCGGGGCCGGCGGCCTGGATTTTCACGTCATTCTTGGTCAGGCCAACCTTGGCCATCATGCCGAGCAGCGCGTAGTAAGTGGTGTCGGTATAGGCAAGCACTGTCACCGTTTTGCCACGCAGCTCGCGCGGGCTGTCAATGCGTTCGTCCTTGTGGCTGACCAGCTGCATCAAAGAGCCAGAACCCAGCACCGCCACAGCCTTGACCGGAATGCCCTGGGCCCGCGCAATGATGGGCGTATCGCCAATGGCGCCGCCGATCACTGCATTGCCGGCGCCGACCTGCTTGGCTACATCCACACCACCCCGGCCGGTGACAAATTCGACCTCCAGCCCTTCGGCGGCGTAGTAGCCCTTGGCCTGAGCCAACATCCACGGACCAAAGGCCGGCAGCGTACCGGGCGCCGGCAACAAATAAGTGATTTTTTGCAGTTGAGCATTCGCCGCCAGGGGGGCAAGCAGAGCGCCCACGCTGATGACAGCCAGGCAGGCGCGGCGGGTGGCAGACAGAGTGAAAGGTGACATGGCGTTCTCCGGGGTTAAAGACGTGTGGACAAAAAAAGGGGGTCTGGGCTGCATTCAATGCACGTTGGTGTTGGCGTCAAGCTTGAGCAGGTCCATCAGCCGGGCCACCAGGCGGCCGAGCTCGTCCTGCTTGCGGCGTTTCATCGGGTTGTTCCGCTCGGGCAGGTCAACGGTGATCTGCTCGACGATGGTGCCAGGCCGCTCGCTCATCACCAGAATACGGTCCGACAGCGCGACCGCCTCGGCCAGGTCATGGGTGATGAACAGCACCGTCTTACCCTGCTGCGCCACAGTTTGCGCCAGGTCCTGCTGCAAGATCATCTTGGTCTGGGCGTCGAGTGCCGAGAAGGGCTCGTCCATCAGCAGCACCAGCGGGTCAACGGCCAGGGTGCGGGCCAGGGCCGCACGCTGACGCATACCGCCCGAGAGCTGGTGCGGGTAGTGCTTGCCAAAGCCGTCCAGGTGGCACTGCTGCAGCAGCTGTGCGGACACCCGTGTCCGGTCGGCCGCAGCCACACCGCGCAGTTCCAGCCCAAACTCAATGTTTTGTGCAATGGTGCGCCATGGCATTAACAGGTCTTTTTGCAGCATAAAGGCCACATGCGCATTGGGCCCAGCCACCAGCTCGCCATCCACCCGCACCGCACCGGCGCTGGGCTTGGCCAGCCCCGAGCCCATGTTGAGCAAGGTGCTCTTGCCGCAGCCTGAGGGGCCGATGATAGACACCACCTCGCCCGGCTGAACGGCAAAACTGACATCGGTCACCGCCAGTACCTCGCTGGAGCGGCCGCGCGCGGCAAAGCGCTTGGCCACGCCGCTGAACTCAATGGCTGGTTTGCTCACGCCCGGTCCTTGGCTTGCCGCTGCAACTGCAACTGCAACTGCACTTGCCCCTGCTGCACCCGTACCGGGAAGCAAAGCAGGTCGCGCTGGCCGATCTCGGTCAGGCATTTGCCGCTGGCAATGTCAAAACGCGCCGCATGAAGCGGGCATTCGATGACGCCGTCTTCCTGAAAACCCTGCGACAGCAGCGCGTAGGCGTGGGGGCAGACGTCCTCAATGGCGTGTACGGCATCGCCCAGCAGAAACAGGCCAATCCTTTGGCCCTTCACCTCAACGCCAATCGGGAAATCGGGGTCCAGCTGGGCCATGGTGGCGACCTCATGCCAATGGCTGTCTGCATCTGCTGTGCTTGTCATACGAGCTTTTTTTAGGTCATGATGAGAATAAATGTTTCATTAGAGAAACTCTGCTTCGCTAATGAGCCATTATTGTATGTAAGGGCGACAGCGTCAAGCGAAAGTTGAGCACCCTGCCGGGATACTGCACCAAGTCGGATACGCCCGTGGTTTCACACCGAGGGGCTGGTCGATTGGTCCCGGGTACTGGGCCACAAGCAGGTCAACGATGTTTGCTTGCTGGCGCTGGCCGCCGCGCATCAGGGCTGCCTGAGCACGCTGGATCACCGCGCGGCGCTGAGCACGGTCATGGGCGCCAGGTCTGAGAACCTGCTCCTGTAAGGTTTGACAGACCGACCTTCAGTAGCAGTAGCCCGGTTTGCTTGGGGTGTCGGGCTTGATAGAGCTACGGCTGGAACGGTTGATCAGGCCCCAACCGGTGGCGGTGATGTCGATGGCTTAGCCGACCGTAGCCGGGGTTCTGGTGCGGACACTGCACCTATTGAACGGCGTCAGCCATGGCCTCACCGAGCCGGATCGGCCGGCCCGGCGCCCAGGTCGGGTTAAAGCACAGCGGCCCCCGGGGGACCAGCAGCACCACCGTGGAGCCCAGCAGAAAGCGCCCCATTTCCTGG
>Ga0214919_10008632_pt1 | contig 13352 bp, 3 predicted proteins | sample LL1503_MetaG_FD_177994 | JGI IMG/M metagenome (GOLD analysis project Ga0214919, IMG submission 177994) | Freshwater microbial communities from Lake Lanier, Atlanta, Georgia, United States - LL-1503 | ecosystem: Environmental > Aquatic > Freshwater > Lake | place: USA: Georgia | collected 2015-03-15
GACAGCAATAACTGTGGTGCTGGTAACTGTTCCGGGCTTGGTGGTTCGCAAACATACGGTAAGTCGTTGGGTGTGGGTGGTGTTGGCACTGTCGCGTATTCCGGTGGCGGCGGTGGTGGCTATTGGGGTGGTTGGGCTGCTGGTAATACACCACAACTTGATCGCACAGGTGCTGGTGGTTATTCCGGTGGTGGTGGTGGCTCCAGTTACACCGCAACAGAAGTAGCGATGCCAATTCATACGCAGGGTTATCAAACAGGTGCCGGGTCACTTTCCTTGTCGTATTCAGTCGATACAACCGCGCCAGTGGTGACGGGCATATCTTCGCCAAACCCAACGGGCAATTACATCATCGGTAAAGAGATCTCTATCAACGTTTCCTACTCGGAAGCAGTCGTAGTAACGGGTACTCCTACATTGATAATTAATGCGGGCACGCGTGATGTGGTGCTCAACTATGTATCGGGTAGCGGCTCTTCAACTTTGCTCTTCAACTATGTAGTTGCTCAGGGCGATTTGAAAAACCAACTCGATATTAAGGCAACCGATTCGCTTGGGGTTACTGGCGCGGTCATTACCGACAGAGCAGGTAATACTGCAGACAACACTTTGCCAGCACCAGGAAGTGCAACGTCTCTCATCGGAAGCAAGTTGCTCGCCGTGGACGGAGTTCCGCCAGTGAAACCCCTGGTGTTATCGGCATCTGGTGTTGATGGAATCAGCCTCGATTGGGCCGACAACACAGAAACTGACCTCAAGGAATATCGCATCTATTCATGCTCCGGCTTGATTGCTGCAAGCTGCTCAAGCGCCGCATCTTTCAGTTCGTTGAGCAGCGTTGCGGCAGGAACGAGTACATTCGACCACATTGCCGTTGGCCGTGGTATTACCTACTACTACTACGTCACAGCTATCGACCAACGCGGCAATGAAGGCCCTGCCTCCGATGTGGTCTCGTGGTATTTGCCGGTTCCGGTGATGGTTGCTACTCCATCGGTTACAGCAGTGTCTCCAACAAGTGACCGCACTCCTGAAGTTACCGGTGTCGCCGATTCGGGCGCAACTGTGTACGTGTACATGGACGGAAGTACAACGCCTCTTGGTTCTGTTACCGCTAGCAATACGGGAACATATTCATTCTCGCCACCATCAAATATCTCGGCAGGTCTACACACATTTAGGGCACGTGCAGTTGTGGCTGGCGTGAAGACGGGTTCTTCTGGCTACTCCAATGAACAATCTGTTGTTATCGATATCACTGAACCAGTATTTGCCAGCAACAATCGATCGTTTCCCACTACCCAAACAACGGGTCTCGATTCACTCACGTTCAGATGGACATTTAGTGAAGCGGTGAGCGGGCTCGATGCATCTGATATTGCTGTATCGGGTTCAACGGCAAGCGTTACACGTATTGCAATGGTGAGTGGTTCAACGGGCGACTACGACATCACCATTTCTGGAGGCGACCTTGCGGGGTGCAACGGAGTTGTAGGTGTGAGTTTCATTAGCTCACCTACCGTTACCGATATTGCGGGCAATGTGCTGGTGGTCAACACGCCTACTTCCGCAGCGCAGACCTACACAATGGACAACAGCAATCCAGTGGTCACCATCACCAGTTCTGCTGCCACTTTGGGTGGAACATCAACGGCAACGATCACCTTTGCGCTTGGGCAGGCAAGCACAGACTTCGTGTTGGGAGACGTTGACGTGACGGGCGGAACCTTGAGCGCATTCGCCGGGTCGGGCACCATCTATACGGCAACATTCACTCCACGATCTGGCTTTTCTGGAACGGCAACTATTGCAGTTGACGCAGGTTCGTTCTCGAACACAAGTGGCGTTTATAACGCTGCAGGAAGTGCGAACATCACCATCGATACCACTGCGCCGGCCGTTCTTTCTGTTCAATCCACAACAGCAAATGGCATTTATAAAGTTGGGGCAACCGTCAACATTACGGTGACCTTTGATGAAGCGATTGCGGTACTGACTGGTGGTGGAGTACCCACCTTGTTGCTGGAAACAGGTACGGTCGACAGATCAGTAGCTTTTGTGAGCAGTTCTGGAGCGGTGGCCACTTTTAGGTATGTCGTTCAAGCTGGTGACATGAGCAGTGATCTTGATGTTCAGTCGACCGGGGCTCTTGTGTTGAATGGTGGAACCATTAAAGACGCTGCGGGCAACGCGGCAAACGTCACCGTGGTTGCGCCAGGGTCAAGTGGTTCATTGGGCGCAAATGCCGCCATTGTTGTTGACACCATTGCGCCTGTTGCCCCGAGTTCCTTGTCTGCAATTGGTGTGGGTGGTGTGACGACGGCGAACAAGCTTTCTGCAACCAATACAGACCTCACCGCAACAGCAACCATCGTTGCTGGAGAGGCAACAGGAGGCGTTGCAACGTTGTATCTCGACGGGGTTGCCATGGCTACCGACGCAACCATTTCTGCGGGCGATACCAGCGTTAACTTTGTTCTGGGTAAAAACACAACGGCTGAATTGCAGGCGGCCATTTCACTTGGTGGTGTTCTTACGGCAAAACTTGCCGACGTTGCCGGGAACATTTCAGGTGCGAGCACCTCGGTAACGCTGGTCAGCGATTACGTGGTGCCAACTATTCAACTTTCTAGCTCGCGGTCAACACTTATTGCAGGCCAGACAGCAACAATTACGGCAACGTTGAGCGAAACATCAATTAACTTCACAAGTTCAGATGTTTCCGCAACTGGTGGATTGGTGAGTGGTTTTACAGGCTCTGGAACTACCTATTCATTTACCTTCACTCCAGCAAGTAGTTCCACTACTCCAATGTCGGTTCAGGTTCTTGCCGGGGTATTCAGCGATGCGGTGGGGAACTTAAATACGGCAAGTACTGCGGTTACTGCTGTGGTAGACACCGTTATTCCAACGGTCTCAAGCGTGAGTTCGCCAAATGCAAACGGCCCTTATCGCGCAGCGTCGACTATTGATGTCGCTGTCACATTCAGCAAAGTTGTCGTGGTTACAACGTCTGCGGGTTCGCCCACACTGTTGCTTGAGACTGGTACACAAGATCGCTTGGCAACGTACAGCAGCGGCTCGGGTACTTCGGTAGTGACGTTCAGGTACGTCGTGCAGGCTGGCGACGCCAGCAATGACCTCGATGCACAATCAACCACCGCTCTTGCTCTTAATGGTGGGTTTATCAAAGATGCTTCTGGCAACGATGCAGTTCTCACTTTGGCCAGCCCTAGTGCAGCTGGCTCACTTGGCGCAGCAAAAGCAATTGTGATTGACACTGTTGCCCCAACGGCGCCAACAAATGTGGTGGTTACACCAGTTGGTGGAACTGTTGTTACAAATACCTTGCTGGCGAATAACACAAATATGACAGCAAGTGCCACTGTTGTTGCAGGTCAGGCAACGGGTGGTTCTGCTGAACTGTTGCTTGGGTCGACAACCATTGCTACTGATACGTCTATTGCAGCAGGCGATAGTTCGCTCACTTTCAATTTGAATTTCTCTACTTCCGCCGACCTGCAGGCCGCAATTGCGGCGGGTGGGCAGTTAACAGTACGGCTCATTGACGCCGCCGGAAACATCTCTTTGGCAAGCACGGCGGTGAATCTCATTGTTGACTACGTGAAGCCTTCAGCAACATTGAGTACTTCACGGTCAACAATGAAGATTGGTGAAACCGCAACGATTTCTGTTCAGCTTTCTGAGCCTTCTTCAACGTTTATTTTGACCGATGTGACAATGACAGGTGGATCGCTCGGCACTTTTGTTGCGGTCTCGTCTACGCAGTACACATTTGTTTTCACTCCCACAGTGGGCATCAATGGAGGGTCTGCATCGCTCTCTATTGCTGGTGGTGCATTTACCGATACGGCAGGGAATACCAATACCGCAACATCAACTTTGTCGCTCACCTTCGATACCTCTGCTCCAGCAGTGCCTGTGGTGAGCGGCGTAGCGCCAGTTTTGACGAACGATGCAACACCCACACTGTCGGGCACTGCGGAAGTCGGTTCCACAGTTGTTGTGAGTGATAGTTCAACAACTCCTGCAACCGTCCTTGCAACGTTGGTGGCAGTCGATGGCACATGGACATTTGATGCGGCAACTTTGTCTGAAGGCAATCATTCCATTGTTGCGACAGCAACTGATGCAGCAGGGAATACGTCGGCATCGTCAACTGCTAAGACCTGGCAAATTGATACAACACCACCTACTGTGTCGTTGTCTACAGTCGCCGGAAACGACATTGTGACTCGCGCAGAAAAAGATGCAGGTGTTGCTATTTCTGGTGCGGTTGAAACAGGCGCCTCAGTGGTGCTGCAGTTCGCAGGGTTAAGTAAAACAATTACCCCTGTAAGTGGAGCATGGACCTACTCCATCACTTCTTCTGATTGGACTGCTATTGGGTCTACATCGCGAGTTGTCTTCACGGTCACTGCCACCGATTCGGCCGCAAACACGGCAAGTCGTACACGTAGTGTCACCATGAATTTGGCAAATATTGCAGTGCCTGGAAACCCCGACCTCCTTGCTGCCGATGACACAGCTAACTCTTCAGACAACGTCACAACAAAAGGAACTATTCGTATCGATGTCCCACTGCTCAATGCCGCCACGCCATCACACGAAGTTGGTCAGTTATTGCAACTTATTGACAGCGCCGGGGGAGTACTTGCCTCGCGAGTACTTGATGCGGCAGATATTGCAGCAGGCACTTACCAATTCACACTTCAAAACTTGAGTGACGATACCTATGTCATGCAGAGTCGCGCATCGGGCTCGGGCAACTCAGCGTTATCTGCAGGCACACTCGAAGTGACTGTAGACAACAGAGTTCCGGGAGCCCCTGGAGCACCAAATATGACCGACGCTAGCGACATGGGAATTTCTGCTCGCGACAACGTGACGTCGGTGCAACAGCCAATATTCCGCGTTGCCATCAACGGAATAGAGATCTCAGGAAATGCTCTTGTTGCGGAAGACAGTATTATTTTGTACAACGGAACTACCAGTGTGCACACTCTCACTTTGTCGTCAACTGATATTGCTGCTGGGTTTGTACTGCTGCAGCCAGGCGACGATCTTCCTGAGGGAACAAACGTCCTTACTGCAAAGGCGCGATCAAAGGCTGGCACGAGCGGGCCTGACTCATCTGCGCTCAGCATTGTGGTTGATACAACACCACAGAGCGCACCACTTGCACCCGATCTCATTGCGCTCGACGACACTGGAGCATCATCGAGCGATGACGTCACGTCCGTAACGCAACCAAATTTCTTGGTTGTGCTTACAGGTCTAGGAATTGCCGCAAACGACCAAGTGCAGTTACTTGATGCATCTTCACAAGTGATAGGTACAGCTGTTATTTCCAGCGTTGATGTCACAAACGGGAATGTGCATGTTGCTCCACTTGGCACATTTGCAGACGGAGTGAATGTGGTGAAAGTGCGCATTCTCGACCGTGCGGGAAATGTGGGAATTGCATCTCCAAGTCTCAGTATTCGTATTTCAACTAACATTCCGAATGCAACCACACCAACGTTGCAGACGGCATCCGATTCGGGCAGGTCTTCTTCTGACCGCGTTACCCAACGCAGTACACCCACATTTACCGGCGTGGGAACGAGCGGCGACACCGTGAAATTATTCAATGGAAGTCAACTTCTTGGAACAGGCCTCGTTGCAAGTGGTGTGTGGTCGATAACAGTGGCGGCACTTGCCGACAGCACGTACACCTTGCGTGCGGTCGTAACAGATACTGCGGGTAACGACAGCAGCTTCAGCTCTGGCTTAGGAATTACCATCGATACCTCACGCCCTGTAGCGCCGAGCATTACTGGATCACCCCTTTTGAAAAGCACTTCCACGCCATTCGTTTCGGGAACCGCTGAAGCATTTGCAGTAGTGAATGTTTATGAGGCACTGCATCTCATTGGCACAACGACCGCAGATGGCTCGGGAAATTGGACCCTTACTTCTTCCTCATTAATCGATCAGAACTATTCGTTGAAGGCTTCTGCAACCGATATTGCGGGTAACACCAGCACTGATTCAACAACTGTCAACATGCTCGTGGATACCGTCACGCCAAGTGCGCCCACCATTAACGCAATAGCAACGTATGCAGTAATGCAAAGTTTGAGCGGTAGCGGTGAAGCGGGAACCACCCTGACCATCTACAACGGTGCTACCTCTATTGGTTCGGTAACGGTAGGTGTTGGAGGTACATGGAGTTTCACAACCACATCGCTGGCGAATTCCACACATTCATTTACGGCAATTCAAAGCGATGCCGTGGGTAACACAAGCGTGGCATCGAGCCCTGCAAGAACGATTCCGGCAATACAAATGGCGGCTCTTTATGGAGCAAATGCCGCCGACGACGACGGCATGCGGGCGACGGCGTCGCAGTATGGCGCAGGTGGTATTGCCGACATTGATACTGCTGCTAAAGCTTCATTAATCAATGATGTCATCGACACATTGGCAACAGCCGCAGTAGACACCCAAGCGGAAATCATTGCTCTCGCGGTCATTGTGAAATCAATTTTTGCAACAGCCGCAGGCGAAACAGTGGTTCCTGCGCTCACACCACAAGATCTTGCGGCGTTAGGTATTACAGGCGTAGACACAGACAACATTGCAGCGGTCATTGCGGCCATTGCAGGCACGGCAGACAACGGCAGTGGTATTGACTCATTAAGCGAGCTCAGCGCCGTGGTGGATGCAACACTTGCGGCATCTCGCGCTGCATTTGCCATTATTTCTGGCTATGACGGAACGAACACAATTCCAAGTGAGGCAGAGTTCAGCGCCATTGCGGTGACCGGAGTGAACTCGGCAAATATTTCTTCGGTCAACTCGGTACTGGCCGTACTATCTGCCAGCACCACCGACTCGCGAGCAGAGGTTCAGGCTGTTGTTGACACTTATGCAGCAATATTGAATGGTGCCGACGGGGTAGCAAACGGGGGTCTGTCTCTTACTGCTGCTCAATATCAAAATATTGGCCTTGCCAATATTGCGAACACGGCGCAAGCGAATCTTCTCAACTCCATTATCGACGCCAGCACAACAAGCGAAGTTGACTCCCTCACTGAGCTCCAGATTTTGGCCAACATCGTGGCTCGACTTGCTGTAGTCGCAGGTGGCAGAACGGCTTCTCCTGCTCTCACCCCAGCCGAGCTAGCGCTCATCGGCATAACTGGAGTGACTGCATCAAATCTTTCTTCGGTGGTTGCAGCAATTGCAGCAACGGCCGACAACGGCTCTGGAATCGACAGCCTCGCTAAGTTGCAAGCGGCAGTTAACACGGGAATTGCTAATGCACGTGCTGCATCTCTAGCCATCATCTCTAGCTACAACGGGTCGAATGCAACTCCCACTCTCGCTGACTTTGACAATATTGGTGTCACTGGCGTGACCTCGGCGAATATCGCATCAATTAACACGTTCATTGCGGTCATGCCGGCAGGTGATACCGATGCGCAATCTGAAGTGCAAGCCCTAGTTGATGCTTATGCGAAAGTGCTTGCCTCGGCTAATGGGGTAGCCGATAGTGGGCCGTCATTGTCGGCAGCCGAGTTTGCCGCACTCGGACTCTCAACTGTGGATACCGCTGGGGAACTGGGCTTACTCAACGAGCTCATTGACCGCCAGGCATCGTCAGCAGTAGATAGTTATAGCGAACTTGCTGCGCTGGCTTCTCGTGTAACACGCCTCATGGGTGAAGCTGCTGGAGTAGCTGCTTCACCAGCTCTCACCGCTAGCGATCTGGCTGCACTTGGTATTTCTGGTGTCACTACAGAAAACCTTGCCGAAGTTCTTGCGGTTATTCGGTCCAGTGCAGACGATGGTTCTGCCATCGATACTTTGTCTGAATTGCAAACACTTGTTACTGCTGCCGTTGTGTTGTCACGTCAAAATGCAATTGACATCATTAGTAGATACAACGGTACGAGTGCCACAACAACTCCAACGCTTGCCAACTATGCCAACGCTGAAGTTTCAGGTGCTTCTGCTGGCAACTTGACTTCATTCAATTCAGCCTTCGCAGAAATTGCTGAAACTGATTCTGATACCACGTCAAGTATTCAGGGCGTCGTTACTGGATACATTGCTATTTTGCTGGGAGCAGATGGTCTGAGCGATGGAGATATTTCGCTCACAGTTTCTGACTACATTGCAATGAACCTGACGCGTGTTGACACTGCTGGAAAAGCCACATTGCTGAACGAAATATTTGATCGTTCCGCAACTTCTCGGGTCGATACATACTCCGAGTTGCAGGCAATATCTGATGTTGTTGCAGATATCTTCCTTGTGTCAACCGGTGCACAAGCGCAGTCGCCACTCACTGCTGCACGACTTGCCCTTATTGGGCTGAGTGGAGTCACGAGCGACAACATTGCATTGTTGATTACAGCAATTGCAAATACTTCCGACGACACTCTTGGTGTTGATTCGCTCACAGAAATTCAAACCATAGTGAACCAAGTGCGTACATCGCAGGCAAGTGCGCTGGCGGTTATAAGTGTCTATGACGGAACCAATACAGAGCCGACCCTCAGCACGTTTAACGCAGCGGGAATTATTGGAGTTGACTCGTCAAATATCGGCATCATTAACCAGTTCCTTGCAGTGATGTCTGCAGAGTCAACAGACTCTTTTGCTGAGGTTCAAGCACTCGTAAATGCGGTACTGAAGCTAATGATTTGTGCCGATGGAACGGCAAATAGTAACTGCACGTTTACCGCCGCAGAATTCCAGGCAATGGGCTATATAGACATCGATACGCAAGAAGAAGTTGATGCACTCAACGCCGACCTCGACGTGCTCGACCTCACACCGAACCAAGAATCACGTGTGACGAGCGAAGCAGTGCGGTCTGTGGTCGAGCGATTCCGGCCACGCCCAGTTCCTGCACCAGCCCCTGCTACGACGGTGCCTGCAGCCCCTGCCATTACGGTTCCCACCACGTCGGCTCCGGCGCCGACACCGATAACTTCGATCCCAGAAGTGATACCAACTTCAACAACTGTTGTAGCCGTTGTCCCCACGCCAACAGCCACGCCAACAACTACGTCAACAACTATGCCGGTAACGACAATGGTGCCAGCGCTTGAGGTCCTTCCTGGAAGCGGTGGGGTACAGATGGCCCCAGGCAAAGCGGCCGTGCTTATTGGCAAAAAATTGATTGACCTGAGAGTTGTCATCAACGACGACAATTCGGCAACCATCGAGTTGCCGGGCCAGTTTGTGGTGCGTGTTATTCCTACACTCCCCGAAGATTCCGTAGTTCTCAGCGATGGAGCAACCGGGCTTCGCGTGTATCGCAATCGCACCGTTGCTATTCAGGGTGAAGGTTTCGCCAATGAGTCTGAAGTTGAAGTATGGGTGAACTCAACACCGGTGAAACTAGGAACCGCAATGACCGATGCAAATGGTGCGTTCAGCGAAACCTTTACAACCCCACTAGGAATTGAACTGGGTGAACACACGTTGACATTAAGTGGCAACTTGCCAGACGGCACGTTGAGCAAGACATCCATTGGGCTCATTGTCGTTGATGCTGAAAATGCCCCGGTCGCACCAACCGATCAGGGCAAAAAACCAACGTCAAATTCATCCTCGGGTGAGGTCGGTGCAGGTGCACAAGGCCCTGGTGGAGCACCATACGATCCGCAGTCTGAACCGAAAGCTGTTGTTGGATTGCTGGGCGACATGGTGGGGCTTTTGGCCTTGGCAGGAATGGCTGTTGCAGGCCGTCGTCGTGAAAATGATGCTGATGGGTCAGATAGCGGCGACAAAGATGAGCGTGGCTCAGGTGATATTTCAGATGTCACTGTGAAGCACCACTCGTCGGCAACAGATGCGAAAAGAGATATTCTCCGTTTGCCAAGAAACTCCTTTGTTGACCGCGTCGTTGCCTCTTTGCCAGCGAAATTGGCACGTGTATCGCCATTAGTTGGGCGCGTCATGACCGATGGAACGTATTTGCGTTCACTTCTCGGAGCCGCATGGCTCTTGATGCCTTTGCTTGGTGTTGTGGTCGGAGTGGGCTCGGCTGTAAGTACCGATTTCAATGCGGTCATGCCATCACTTGCGTGGCTTACTGCCGTTGTCATCATTGGCTCATTCGATGCTTTGGCTGGTTTCATGGCAGCGTCAATATTCGGCACACTTGTTGTACTTGGGGGCGGAATTCAATCAACCGATTCCGTACGTGGATTGCTGGGAATTTGGGTATTTAGCTTTGCGGTGCCAGTGCTAGCCAGTGCATCGCGGCCTTTCCGTCGCAAAGATGCAGTGGGCATAGCTGGAGCGTGGGACAGAGCAGCAGACTTCGTCATGATTTCGCTGTTCGGGGCGTGGGCTGCGGGGTCGATGTTTGGTTCATTGCCTGGTCTCACCGGATTCCGCCCGTCGTATGCAGATGATGTCATGCGTATTCAAATAGTTGTTCTTGTCGTACTTGTTTTGCGTTATGCACTAGAAAATGCATCAACAGTATTGACACCTGGAAAACTGCGCGAGCTTTCGGCATCAACACTTCCCGATCCAAGTAACAAGCAAATCATTATTTCTTCGCTCGTTCGCACTACATCTTTTGTATTTGTAGCCATTGTCTTTATTGGAAACAACTGGGCACTATGGACGGGCGCAGCTTTGTTCTTGCTACCGAAGTTGGTGGCAATAATCGACGACAAGTTCCCCAACGTAGAAGCGCTGCATCGCTATATGCCACGTGGAATTTTGAAAGTAACTTTCATGATGTTTGTTGCACGCTGGTGGGGCCAACTCTTAACCAGCAATATTGAAGATGCGGAAAAGATGTTGACCTTCGGCTTCGTCTTCCTCGGTATGCCTGGATTCCTTACAACAGTTTTGAGCTGGTTCGGTCGCTCGAGTAGTAAACCTTGGAAGCAAAATTGGTTTACGCGCATTGGAGGCCTTGCAACCCTCGTCATCGGTTTCCTCATTGTCCGAGGCGTTTTGCTGGGCTAGCCCCAACCTAAACGTTTGCTGATGTCATTGGCATGAACAATCATGTCCAAGCTCAATGCCCGAATATCGTCTGCCTCATTCTTTCTCACGCCAAAAATAGAGGCAACTGAACCTTCGGCCCATAGAAGAATGCTCAATTTTGTTGCTTGAGTAATTGCCATGCGTTCATTCATTCCCAAGTTGACAAATTGCTGTGCAAAGTATTCGGTCGTCTTGCGTGATGTTTCACTAAACCGTGTTGGGTCAACACCAGCGGTTACCAAGTACTGAATGACTGCTTGACGTTGACGCAAGTACGCACGGCCAAATTCCACAAGTGACAGATTCAGTGGGGTAGCGGCTTCTCCTGCTTGCAGTCGTCTTTCCATTTCGCTAGCAACGGCAATTTCTGCCAGTTGGGCTAATTCTTCGGTGACGGCAAAGAACAAATCGAGGCGGGTGCCAAAATAGCGAAACACGTAACCATGATTCAGACCAGCTCTGTCGGCAATGTCTTGCAGGGTGATATCGAGGATTGGCTTTTCCTTCAGCAAGCTGATGGTGGCGCTGAGGAAGAGCTGAACCGCGGCTTCTTTGCTGTCACGTGACTTTTTAGTATCCGTGGTGAGGCTGGTGCGAAATTCCCAAGCCCAATGTTGATGGGGTATTGGTTGGGGTTTCAGTAAACGTTTGGAACGCGAAACGCCATTTTTTGGATCGCGTCTCCAGGGGCCTCGAAGATCGAAAGATATAACCCTCGAATTTAGAAACAGAATTGACTCGTAACTAGAAATTCAGGGCTAGAGTTGGGCTATGTCTGAATCGTCGAGCATCAAGGTGAAGCGCCGACTGATCGAGATTATTCGTGCGCGTCTTGAGGTAGAGATTGTCGTCGGTCTTCAGGGGCCGCGTTCGGTGGGCAAGTCAACATTGTTGCGTCAGATTGCAATAGAGGCGGGTGTTGACGTTATTGATCTTGATGACCCGGTGATGCGTGATGCGGTTGCGGCAGACCCAGGAATTTTCGTACGTGGCGTATCGCCGGTCTGTATTGATGAATACCAACACGCCCCAATCATTCTTGACGCGATAAAAGCTGAGTTGAACAAAGAGCAACGCCCTGGTCGTTTTATCATCACCGGATCAACTCGACATGAAGCGTTGCCACTGGCCGCACAGGCACTCACGGGGCGCCTCCACATGCTTACTGTTCGCCCACTCTCACAGGGCGAGATTGAAGGTGTTGAAGAAGACTTCGTTGAGCGTTGTCTCGTCAACCCTGGTGCACTGGTGGTATCTGCACCATCGTCAACGACGCGCGAAGAATACATTGATCGTGTTGTCGCCGGCGGATTTCCAATGGCGTTGCAAAGACCTGTTGGGGCTTCACGGAATCGATGGTTTGATGATTACGTCGGACAGACCATCGAGCGTGATTTGCTCGAATTGTCACAGGTGCGACAACGAGCAAAACTTCCGCTCCTACTTTCGCGTCTTGCCGGACAAACCGGACAACTACTCAATGTAAGTAACGCAGCAAGAGACGTGGACCTCGAGCAAAAAACGGCTGACAACTACACCAAACTTCTTGAAGCAGTTTTTCTCATTCAGCGACTTCCTGCGTGGGGTTCCACCTTGCGATCTCGAGCCGGATCAGCACCAAAAATTCACATCGTGGATTCCGGAGTCGCCGCTCGACTTTTGCGATTGAGCGCAGCACGACTGGCATCGCTTCAAGCGACAGCCCTTACCGAGTTCGGACATCTACTTGAGACATTTGTTGTAGGTGAAATTCTGAAGCAAGTGTCGTGGTCAGACAATGTCGCAGGATACGGACATTGGCGGACCCACGACGGCGATGAGGTCGACCTGATACTCGAACGCGATGACGGATGTGTCGTTGCCTTTGAGGTGAAATCGGGAAGCAGAATATCTGGCAATGATCTCGGTGGCTTACGAAAATTACGTGCAGCTTTAGGAGACAAATTCATTGGAGGAATTGTTCTGAATACTGGGGAACGCTCGTACACGCCAGATGATCGGATTCATGTGCTTCCAATTGACCGGCTCTGGACTCCAAGTTCTGCACTGCAGTAGCAAACAGCCCGCCAGCAGGGATGTTTTCCTGTTTCTTTCCGCATCGCGCTGGCACTAGTAACCTCTATACAGATGACGTGAAATGCGGCGGCGAATTTCGCACCACATTTCGCACCATCCCCCGCTCCCGTAGCTCAGGGGATAGAGCAACGGTTTCCTAAACCGCAGGTCGCATGTTCGATTCATGCCGGGGGCACCAAAAGCAGCAAGGTTTCGGTGAAGTTGCGTGCTGCGGGACTTTCAACTTGGCAACATCTAAGTCAGGA
>Ga0214919_10008633_pt1 | contig 13351 bp, 13 predicted proteins | sample LL1503_MetaG_FD_177994 | JGI IMG/M metagenome (GOLD analysis project Ga0214919, IMG submission 177994) | Freshwater microbial communities from Lake Lanier, Atlanta, Georgia, United States - LL-1503 | ecosystem: Environmental > Aquatic > Freshwater > Lake | place: USA: Georgia | collected...
GAGCTTGGCAAAGGAAACCGGAGCGTCCGCGAGCTTGGCACGGAGCCAGGTCCCAAAAAAATTCAGGAGGATCACCGCGACGACCAATCCGACCACGAGCGAAGCGGCAAAGAGAAAATAAACAGCAAATTGGGAAATCATAAGTGAGTGTGTCTTTGACAGCGGGAACATGGCACACCTCATTCCATTCGCCACAAAAATAATTGTCTTTTTTAATCACGCCTTTACTTCCCCGCTTGCAGAGTCGCCCCTTGGCGGGATATGGCTATGGTATATGAGTAACAAGTCCGTCCACGCCTCCGGTCCAGTGAACAAGACCGCCGTTTTGATGACCTGCGCTTGCGTTGTTCTTTTGGCCATCTTCCGAGTTTTGCACGCGACGGTGCTGCCTGAGTGGCCAAATTTCTCCCCGATGGCAGCGGTCGCATTCTGTGGGGGGTTCCTATTGCCCGGTTGGATGGCTTGGGGTGTGCCGCTGGGTGCTCTTTTTATCTCGGACTTATTGCTGGCGGCGTTTCTCGGCTATCCCGCATTCGGGCTCGGACAAACGGCGGCATGGCTTTCTCTGGCGCTCATCGTTGCCATTGGTCGCGGACTTGCCGCGCGTTCGATTCACTCGCTGACGGGCATATTCTCTGGTCTCTTTGCCGGAGGGGTTCTCTTTTACTTCATCACCAATGCCGTTTGCTGGCTCACCATGCCTGCGTATCCTCGCGGCCTCGACGGTTTGTGGATGTCGCTCACGACCGGTTTGCCGGGCTACCCGCCATCCTGGCTCTTTTTCCGCAACTCCCTCATTTCTGATTTCCTCTTTGGTTCGACGCTCTTCGCTCTTTGGGCCCTAGCTCAGTCTCACCAACAGTCGGTCATCCGCGAAAATCGAAGCGAAGTATAAGGGCGGCACTCCGGCAATGGCCCTCTACGGCAAGTTTTTGAGGGACGGCTACGAATTTTTGCTGAATAAAAATCACTTGCATGTATATTTTTGAAGTATACAGTATTTGTGTGATTGACTGGTCGCAAATAACCGGTTTTGAGTGGGATTCGGGTCATGCTTTAAAGAGTATCGACAAGCACGGTGTCTCTTGCGAAGAGGCGGAATCTGTTTTTGCTCAGAATGAAGTGTTGGTTTTAAAAGACGAACGACATTCGCAAATGGAGATGCGTTGGCATGCATTTGGTGACTCGAATCGGAATCGGTTGTTGAGTGTCACCTTCACAGTCAGGGAAAATTTGTTGCGTGTGATTTCGGCCAGACCGATGAACAAAAGAGAAAGAAAAACCTATGCGCTCGATCAAAGATAAAAAAGTAGCTCGTGAAGAAGAAACAAGTACCGACCATCTGGATTTGTCCAACGCGGTTCGGGTTTCGATGCCGAACTTGAAATTTTCCACTGAGACGATTTCGCTGCGGATGCCGGTTTCGTTGCTGGGGCGCATCAAGCAGGAGGCCAATCGAAAGGATGTCCCCTATCAAAGCCTTATTAAAATGAGCCTCGCCGAGAAGTTCAGCTGAAGCGGCGAAAATAATGATTCGAAAAGAAATACCCGATGTGCTTTTTGCAACATCACGACCTGGCTATGACTACGGCGCAAATGCCCCAGTCTCGCCGGAAGTCGTTGCGCACTGGATCGCAGAAGTCGAATCCATGGGAGCGAAATCGATCATCTGTCTTTTGAATGACCAACATTTGAAGCTATATGGAGCGCAGTCGACCGGTTTGCTGCAGGCTTACCGTGATGCAGGTTTCCAAGTCGGGCATGTGCCTGCGGTGGATCACCAGAGACCGCCGCTCTCAGTCATTGAACTGAAGTCCGTGGAGCAGCATTTTAAAGAACTCCCCAAACCGATACTCATCCATTGCAGTGCCGGCGTCGATCGAACCGGCGCCGCAGTCCGCTATTTAAAAACTCTCCCTTCCGACAGCACTAACTGACGCCTCTCAAATAGACCCCAGACAGAGGGAGTTAGATATTGATCAAGAGCACTACTGATTCAATGCTCGCCTGCCCGTCTGAACGGCCTGATTGCATGCACGGCGGTCATAGAGACGAGTCGCTAGAAGGGACACCGCTCTCGACTCTCGATGAATTCCGGAGAGTTTCCCTTGACGATGCGCTTGAGTCAGTATTTTTTAATTGTATGTCGTCTGTGATGCTGCTTGCCGAACTGGAGGGTGTGCCGGAGGAAACACGCCGAGAGGTTCTGGATTTTTTAGCTTTTTTGAAAAGCCGTAATGCAGCCTCATTGCCAAGAGGAGAATCCTTGTTGCCCTTGGCTCAGACGGCTTGGGCGGAAGATTGGTCTTCCCCTGAGGAGGATGAGGCATGGAAGGACTTGTAGCAGGCGATGTCGTGGTCGTGCCATTTCCTTTCACGGATTTGACCAGCCAAAAAGTCCGGCCCGCACTTGTTTTGGCATCATTAGATCGAGGTGATGTGCTTCTTTGCCAGATCACCAGCAAGCCAATCTCTCACAAGTATTTCATTCACGTTGACCAAGCGGATTTCTTCGATGGGGGGTTGCCTAGGCAGAGTTACTTTTTGCCGCAAAGGATTGTGACCGCGAGTAGCGGTATCGTGAGGCGTCGGGCGGGGAAAATCACGGAACGCAAACTTTCAGATATCCGTCACGCTGTTTGCCAAGTGGTGCGTGGAGAAGTTTAGTTTGCGAGTTTTTGGTAACAGATACGTTGGCGCTGGCCGAGTCGCCGCTCTTGGCTGATGCGGCTCCAAGGCCGTTGAGCGCGTAGGGATTGTCGGGCTTCAGATCAAGCGCTTTGGTAAAAAAACGGATGGCAGAATCCGAACCCTGTTCGCAGGTGAAAATATTCCACTGCACGACATAGCTCCAGGCATCATCGGGAGCGAGTCGCAGGGTATCGATGAGCTGATTCTTGGTTGCCGACAAATCGCCGAGCTCATAGTGAAGCATAGCCAGATGGCGACGGCGTCGCGCTGGGCAGAAACTTTTCTCCGTGTCTTTGTGTCTCCGTGAGAGGCTTGTGCCGAGAGACGCGCTGTGCCTCTCTTCTAAAATCTAAAAGCAAGCTGCTTTTGGTATCAGAGGCTCATCAATACTGAGTCACACAGCAAGCGAGATGGAAAGGCATTCCGAGTTCGCGCTCAGAAAATGGCCAAATGGCTAGGCTGACAGGCGTCGGCATAAGTTTTACAACTTAAAATTTAACCACCCCTATCAAATAAAATCTGCATACCCATTGAATAGTTGCTTTCTTCTATCGTTCTCACCGCAGAAGCCGATGGGCTTAAGCCAGCCACGATCACGATGAAGTCTGAATAGAAGGGAATGAATACCACCCCCAGACGCCTCATGTTGGGATTCGTCGCTCTCTTGGTATCGCCCCTGATGGGACTTTGTGCGTTTGGCGCAGCGGAGGTTGTTTCGGATCCCATTCAGATCCCGCTCTCGGAGTCGCCGACGGATTCCGGTTCGCGTGCAGGGACTATGGGATGCTCTTCCGACGATCTCAAAGTGGGCTTTGCCACTCCACCCTCGGCTGCCCGCCCGCGTTTCTATTGGTTCTGGCTTGGTGGTTCCATGACCAAGGAAGGGATCCGAGCTGATCTGGAGGCCATGCATGATGTTGGCATCGGAGGTGTATTGATGATGAATGCTTATCCCACGTCTCCGCTCAGCATCACCTGTATGGGCGACCAATGGTGGGACTTGTTGACCTACGCCAACACGGAGGCCAAGCGCCAAGGGATCCTGTTCGGGACTCATAATTGTCCGGGCTGGAGCACGAGTGGAGGACCTTGGAATACCATGGAAAACTCGATGCAGAAGGTCGTGTTTTCGGAGCAAACCGTCCAAGGACCGAGCGCCGATGCATTGAGACTCGCGCGTCCGGAAATCGATCCCAAATTCGACTACTACCGAGATATAGCCGTTCTCGCGGTGAAAAATGCCAAGGCGCAATCTGTCCCGACAGCGGACATCGTTGATCTAAGCGGGCAAATGGATGAGCAGGGACTTTTGAAATGGCGCGCGCCTGAGGGCGTCTGGACGATCTACCGATTTGGCCATACCACCACTGGGCATAAGAACGGTCCACCGATTGAGGGAGGGCAGGGATTAGAATGCGATAAGATGAGCCGCGAGGCCACTAAGATTCATTTTGAAGGCTACGCAAAAAAGATCATCGAGCGAATGCGTCCGCTCGTGGGAGAGACTTTTCACAATCTCGAACTCGATAGCTATGAAGCTGGCAAACAGAACTGGACCCCGAAGTTTCGCGAGGAATTTCAAAAGCGCCGAGGCTATGACTTGATACCCTGGTTGCCGGTTCTCGCTGGTTGTACCGTGGGGAGCTCAGACCAGACTACTCGTTTCAAGTGGGACATGGAAAAAACCATTTCCGATCTTTTTATCGAGAACCACTATCAATATCTGGCCGAGCTTGCGCGTCAACAGGGGGTCGGGATGGACTACGAAGCCTACGGCGGTCCCTTTGACCCGCTTGGTGCGGGTGGGGCGGCGGATATGCCAATGGGTGAGGGCTGGACAGGATCGGCGGGGTGGGGGACAGTCAACTTTGCGGTATCTGCTGCACACACACATGGTAGGCCGCTCGTGGGTTGCGAGGCACTCACGTCTACCCCTATTAACTCGCAGTGGAAGCAGACCCCTTACTCCATCAAAGCCTTTGCGGACCGTGCATTTTCCATGGGCATCAATATGATGGTTCTGCACTGCTATGCCCAGCAACCCTGGGAACATGTGCGCCCTGGCATGACCATGAATTTCTGGGGAACTCAATTCAGTCGTACCCAAACGTGGTGGGATTTTTCACGTCCTTGGTTTGATTACCTCGCCCGTTGCCAATTCCTGCTGCAACGCGGGATGCCTGTTGTTGACATCTGCGTACTCGGTACCGTCAGTCCTGGGGGAATTCCTGCGGACTGCAAAACCGATTTCTGCAATGACGAGACCTTATCTCGGATGACAGTCAAGGACGGCGACCTCGTTCTGCCCGACGGAATGCGATATCGCCTTCTTCTGCTTCCGAGTAACCGCCAGATCCCCTTGGAAAGCCTCAAGGAAATAGAGCGACTAGTGAAGGCCGGTGCCGCCATTGCCGGTCCACGTCCGGATCGGATTCCGGGATTAACCAATTACCCCAAGCAAGACGAGGTGCTGCAAAAACTCGCGGGAACCATTTGGGGGAACTCGGATGGAAGCACGGTCAAGGATGCGTTCTACGGGAAAGGGCATGTCTTCTGGGGTCTTCCTGTCTCAGAGGTCCTGACGAAACTAGGGATTTCTCCGGATGTTGTCTTCCGCGAATCCCGTTCGGCGGCGGGAGTTCTTGCGGGTTCACTCGCAAACGGAATCGAATTCAATCATCGGACCGCGGAAGGCACGGAAATTTATTTCATCTCCAATCAGGAGGATTGCTATCGCGAGGTGGTTGCATCCTTCCGTGTAGCAGGGAAGCAGGCCTCGTTCTGGTATCCTGATTCAGGTAAATCGGAACCGGTTCCTGTTTACGAAGAGCGCGATGGCCGCACTGTCATCCCGCTGCGCCTCGCTCCGTCCGATTCCCGCTTTGTTGTGTTTCAGAACACGCCTGGAGTTGACCACCTCACCCGCATCATCCGGACATCTGGAAAAGACAGCGGGTCAGCAGCAACACTGCCGCCACTTCGAATTGCCAAGGCCATGGCTTCGTCAAAGGACAAAAAAACCTTTGTTGATCTCACTGATAAAGTGCAGGCGCTGGCCCAGATTGGGACTCTGCGCATTACCCCGGACGTGTTTCAGCAACTGACGGCGAACGTCCTCAATGTCGAAAAAATCTGCATCGATTATCTCGTCGATGACGACCAGCGCATGTGTTATTCGCACCCGAACGGAACGCTACAAATTCCTCAGGGGGTACCTCTCTCTCGTGATGTTGACTGCGAGGTATCAAAAACAAGCGGCGGCAATACATCCCTGACTGTCTGGCACCCCGGAACATATCGAGTTCAGTGGGCATCTGGCCAATCCCGCGATATCAACGTCAATGCGGTGAAGGAATCTTTGCCACTCAATAAAGACTGGGCCGTCGCTTTCAAACCAGGGTTGGGCGCTCCGGAATCCGTATCATTGAGCGAGTTGGCTTCACTCAGCAAACATTCGATTCTAGGAGTGAGATACTACTCAGGGATCTCAACCTACGAGAAACGATTCTCGGTGCCAGACGAGCTTCGGGATGCCGCGATAGTGACTCGGCTGGATTTAGGGATCGTGAAAAGTGTTGCTGAAGTGATTTTGAATGGTCGCAATTTAGGAATCCTTTGGAAACCCCCATTCCTCGTGGACGTGACTGGCTGCCTTCGCGCAGGCGAAAACCACCTTCAAATCAAGGTTGCGAACACCTGGCCCAACCGCATGATTGGTGATGAGCAGGAACCGGATGACTGCACTTGGTCGCACGTTATCACTTGGACCCATGGCGATCAGCCTGAGCCGGTCGGCCGTAGCCTGTCTGTAATTCCGAACTGGGTGATCAATAAATCGCCTCGTCCCTCGACGGGGCGCGTCACGTTCAGTACGTGGAAATTTTTCAACAAAGATACCCCGCTTCTTGAATCTGGATTGTTGGGACCGGTCAAGATCGATGCCGCGCAGCGTTTCACTTTGGAGTCATCTTCCAAGTCAGAGGCCCATAAATACTCGGGAACTGACAGTAAGCCTGACGGAAAATAACCCCGAGTTCGCGATCAGAAACTGGCCAAATGGCTAGGCTGACAGGCGGGCCCAAAAGTTTTACAAATTTGCATTCACTAACCCCCTTTTAAATGAAATCTGTATACCTATTGAGTAGTTTTTTTCTTCTATTGGCCTCACTCCGTTTCAGTTCGCCTTCGCGGACCCAAAGGGGGAACGCCGCACGGAAGGGGAATATGAGATCGCGGTTGGTGGCTCTCAAAAGGCAGCGCAAGTCTCAACGGTGGAGTTTGAAACGCCAATCGTGGCGCCTCGGTATGAACATGTCGCACCTGTTTTAACATTCCATTCAGAAAACAAAAAATGAAAACCGATCCCCTCCATAGTTCAACGAATCCGGTTAGGGAATCATCAGCCACAGCTCCAGGGGAAACTCGCAACGCAAGAGGCGAGTGGCAGCCGTCCTGTCCTGCGAAATACGCCCCTCTGATCGTGTGGCCACCCAAACCACGCGAACTGATCCTCTGGTTTGTCAACTGGCCGGGCTTCGTCTGGCCGATTAACGCCGGATTGCTCGTGATCTCCGTGATGACCTGGCTGTTTCTCATGCCTCCATTGGAAAAGTGCTCCAGCTTCCACTGGGGTTGGATTCTTCAGGTTTACCTAGTGACTTTGGCTTGGATCTGGATCGTCTATGGGAGCTTTTATTTGCTGATGTATATGATGCGGGTGGACGGCACTAAGGGCAAATACACGAATCAATGGCCGGATCGTCCGCAGAAGCGATTTTTGTTCAACAATCAGGTTTACGACAATGTCTTCTGGACGGCGGGAGTGGGTGGGTTGATGACGACGGGTTATCTCGTTCTCGGCCTATGGCTTTTTGCGAACCATTACATTCCTTATCTGAGTTGGGAAGAGCACCCTGCTCTCTTCTGCCTTTGGATCGTAGTCATCCCGTTCTGGCGCGAATTCCATTTTTACTGGATCCATCGATTCATCCACTGGAAGCCTCTGTATAAGCGCATCCATTCCTTGCACCACAAAAATGTGGATGTCAACCCATGGTCAGGGATGGCCATGCACCCCATTGAACAATTTCTTTATTTGAGCGTCTGCGCCATCCATTTCGTGATCGCATCGCACCCTTTCCATTTTCTCTTTGATCTCCAACACGCGGCATTGGGGCCGGTCTCTGGACATCTCGGTTTCGAAGGTCCAGTGGTGAAGGGCAAGGTCCCCATTGGCTCCTATTTCCACTATTTGCACCACCGCTATTTTGAGTGCAATTATGGAGAATCAATGCTGCCGCTTGATCGGTGGTTCGGAACCTTCCGGGATGGATTGCCGGACGGGGAAGGTTCGAAGTTAAACCAAGAGCACAGGGGCTGAAAATGTGAATATATTTTCGACCAACTCATCATTATACCTATGCCCCCATTGAGCCCGAAAACGGTCGCAGCCTGCTCTTTCCACTCACCTCTAACTCCTAAATCCATCCCGATTCTCAGGTCCGCCAACTACAAAATCTCCACCGCCTTTTTCAAAACGGAGCACAGCCCCAAGCTCGCCGCCTATTACGCGGACCAGACCTACGCCTCCTGGATGCGAGATCCGAGGAACACCCACAGGGCGTGGAGTGAACAGATCGTGAGCGGCAGGGCGCAGGGGAGCAGATACTACCTCCGGGGCGTTACTTCGCCCCTCTCTCTCAATGAAGGACATCATGCCTGAAACATCATTCTCCAGCACCGGAGAGAACGCTTTTTTTCTGGGGATTGACGGCGGGGGAACGCGCACCCGTGCCGTGCTCCTGCTGGGCACCGGCAATGTGATCGGTCTTGGTGAGGCCGATTCCTCGAATTTCAACAACATGGGGGAGGATGTGGCCGCAGAGAACCTGCGGCTGGCCACCCGCGCAGCCTTCGCCGATGCAGGCGTCGCTTTTTCGCCCGTCCAGGCGGCCTTTCTGGGCTTGGCTGCCGTGAGGTCCGGAGCGGATATGGCTAGAATGACGGCGGCCGCCGAATCCAGGGGGATTGCCCCGGTGGGTGGAATCCAGGTGAAAAACGACCTTCACAATGCGCTGGCCGGTGGACTTGACGGTGAAGCCGGCCTGGCTCTCATTTCCGGGACCGGCAGCAGCTGCCTCGGGCGCGATCCAAAGGGGAATTACTTCAACTGCGGCGGTTGGGCCTGGTTCATGGATGACGGTGGTTCGGGATTCGGTCTGTCCCATGACGCGTTGATGACGGCGGTGCGAATGGTCGACGGGCGCGAAAAACCAACCCCGCTGTTGCCGGCGGTGCTGGAATTTTACCAGGTTCCGCATCCGGATTTTCTTCTGGAGAGGCTCTACAACCGTAAGTGGACACCCGCCGAGATCGCCTCGTTCGCCCCGACGATCATGAAACTTGCCGCCGACGGTGATCCGGCGGCCATGGGAGTTCTCCGGCGCGGGGCCATGGCTCTCGCCGAGCTTGTCTCCACGACGGCGGCGAATCTTGAATTTCCCGAACCTCCCCGCGTGGTTCTTCTTGGGGGGTGCGTGAGGTCCGGAGCGCCCTACCAACCGCTCGTGGAATCCGGGATCCGCAATTCCTGTCCAGGAGTCCGGCTGTGCGAGCCGCTTCACGACACGATCTACGGCGCTGCGTTGAACGCCCTCCGCCTTGCCTCATCAAAAAACCTCATCCCTTGCACCGTTCGCCCCCGGTTTCCAAAAAAATAAATCATGAGCCACCTCAAATCCCTCGGTCTCCGTGCCCCGAATTACGACAAGTTTCCAAGCATCGCCGTGCCTCCCGGGCATGCCGACTCGAGCTGGAGCGGGTGGGAATCGATCTGCTCCGCAATTCTTGCGAGAACGGCCTCTGGCAAAGCTCTTGTGGCCGTCGAGTGCTATCCGGGGGTTCATGTCGAGGAGGTGCTCGCAAGGCTGGCGGCAGGGCTCCAGCCGATCCTTGCGATCGACACTCGGGAGGCGTTCAAGCCGGAAGCGGAGGTTGATGCCATGGTGGGGCCGTTTCTGGGCGGCGATGACCCTGTTTTCGGCTACCTCAATGCCACCCTTCAGATGGTCGATTTTATCGGCCCCGAGAAATCTGGGGAGCTCACCCGGATAATCGCCGCGGATTCTGCACGGGGCCCCGTTCTTGTCGTTGGGCCCGGCGCCTCCCTGCTGGCTCCCGGTGCGGATCTCCTCGTTTATGCCGACATGCCGCGATGGGAGGGGCAGCTTCGCCAGCGCCGGGGCGAGGTCGACAACCTCGGTACCCGGAACCGGGGCTTCAAGCCCTCCCTTCAATACAAACGCAGCTTCTTCATCGACTGGAGGGTTGCGGACAGGCTCAAGCAGGAGACCATGCGGAACTGGGATTTCCTTCTCGATACCACGGCCGCAAGCGAGCCGAAGATGATCACGGGCGAAGCGCATCTTGCCGCGCTCTCAACCGCATCCACCCGGCCTTTCCGCGTCGTGCCGTTTTTTGATCCGGGCCCGTGGGGCGGGCAGTGGATGCGCGAAGTGTGCGATCTGCCCGACGGCCCGCCCAACTTCGCATGGTGTTTCGATTGCGTTCCCGAGGAGAATTCCCTCCTGCTCGAATTTTCCGGCGGGGTAAGGGTCGAGATTCCCTCCATCAATCTGGTTTTCCGCCATCCGTGCGAGCTTCTCGGGGAGCCCATCCATGGCCGCTTTGGGCCGGAGTTCCCCATCCGGTTCGACTTTCTCGACACCATGGGAGGGGGTAATCTCTCGTTCCAAGTCCATCCACCGAAGGAATATGCGCACACCCATTTCGGGCTCCCTTACACGCAGGACGAGAGCTACTACATGCTCGATGCCGAACCCGGCGCCGTGGTTTATCTTGGATGCAAAAACGGCACCGTTCCCGATGAAATGCTGGAGGACCTTCGCTCGGCGCAGGCAGGCAGGAAAAGTTTCTATGCGGAGAAATTCGCTGCCAGCTTTCCGGCCCGCAAGCACGACCATTTCCTCATACCCGCCGGCACCCTGCACTGTTCGGGCGCCGGTTCGATGGTTCTGGAGATCAGCGCCACACCCTACATCTTCACCTTCAAACTTTGGGATTGGAACCGTCTCGGTCTCGACGGGCTCCCCCGCCCAGTGAACATCGAGCGCGGAAGCAAGGTCATCCAGTGGAACCGCGACGAATCCTACGCCTCCAAGCACCTCGTGAACCGCTTCCGCGAGGTGGCCCGCGGCGATGGGTGGCGGGAGGAGGCCACCGGACTTCACCCCGCAGAGTTCATCGAGACACGCCGCCACTGGTTCACGGGAAAAGTCGAGCACAACACCGGTGGACAGGAGACCGGCGGAGTCCATGTGCTGAATCTCGTGGAGGGCGACGAAGCCGTCGTCGAGAGCCCGTCCGGAGCATTCGAGCCTTTCGTCGTTCACTACGCTGAGACATTCATTGTTCCCGCCGCAGTCGGGCCCTACACGATCCGTCCCGTTGCCGATCGCCGAGACAGGGAATTCGCAACCATGAAGGCGTTCGTCCGCGCCGGTGCATGATTCCGTCGTATCAAAAAAGGGGTCTGTCCCGAACATTCTCATAAAACCTCGATTTTCCGTTCAACAAAACTAATAACATCAGTTCCCAACTCATGAAAAAAGACACCACCAACACAGGATTCGTTATCCTGATCAGCCTTGTCGCCACCATCGGCGGGTTTTTGTTCGGCTTCGACAGCGGAGTCATCAACGGAACCGTCGATGGCCTCAAGAAGGCCTTCAACTCCGATAGCATCGGAACCGGTTTCAATGTCGCCTCGATGCTTCTCGGTTGTGCCGTCGGCGCGTTCTTCGCCGGAACACTGGCCGATAAAATCGGACGCCGGACGATTCTTGTTATCGCGGCGGTGCTTTTTATCATAAGCGCCTGGGGCTCTGGCATCGCCACCGGATCTCTCGAATTCATCATCTACCGGGTCATCGGAGGTTTTGCTGTCGGCGCGGCCAGCGTGATCGCGCCCGCCTACATCAGCGAGGTTTCGCCCGCGAAATATCGGGGAATGCTGACTTCCATCCAACAGATCGGCATCGTTTTAGGACTCTTCTTTGCCTTCTTGAGCAACTATCTGATTGTATTGATGTCCGGGGGCTCGACGCAAATGTTCGCTTTGGGGTACGAGGCATGGCGCTGGATGTTCTGGATCGAATTGGCACCAGCATTTCTTTTCCTTTTCGCTCTCTTTATCATCCCCGAGAGCCCGCGCTTCCTTGTTGCCAGCGGTAAAAACGACAAAGCGCTCCAAGTGCTCGGCCGCCTTATGGGGGAGGGGGGCCAGAAAAAACTCAGCGAAATCCAATCCTCTCTTGCCGGCAATAAACACCGCCCGCGCCTCAGCGATATCCTTGACTCGAAGCGTGGCATCCGTCCAATCGTTTGGGTTGGCATGTGGCTTGCCGCCTTCTCGCAGTTGGTAGGCATCAATGTTGTGTTCTACTACGGTGCAGTCCTCTGGCAGGCCGCTGGATTCTCCGAAGACAATGCGCTCCTCATCAATGTCGTGACTGGTGGCGTGAGTATTGGCGCCTGTCTCGTGGCGACCTTGTTGGTCGATCGCATCGGCCGCAAGCCGCTCTTGCTGGTCGGATCGTTCGGCATGGCTCTCACGCTGGGTGCGATGGCGTTCGTTTTCGCCACGGGCGCCCTCGGCGAAAATGGAGCTCTTAAACTCGGCGACGATGCCGGCCTCATCGCCCTGATCGCTGCGAATCTCTATGTGATTTTCTTCAATGCCACCTGGGGGCCCGTGATGTGGGTCATGCTTGGAGAGATGTTCCCCAACCAAATCCGTGGCTCGGGCCTCGCCGTCAGCGGGCTCTCGGTGTGGGTCACCAATTTTGGCATTACGATGTTGTTCCCGGTCATGCTCACCAGTATCGGCCTGGGTGGAGCCTATGGCATCTACGCCTTCTTCGCTCTCATCTCCGCGTTCTTCGTGATCAAATTCACCCGCGAAACCAAGGGTCTCGAACTCGAGGACATGGAGGGGTAAACGCGCTGAGATTCCCTCAGCCTTTCAAGTCCTCCTTTTAATATCTGCTGGAATTTTTGATCCCTTTCGAGTGGAGCGGGTGTCCAATCGCCTGCTCCACATCGGTCGTCATCTCATAGCCAAACGGGAATCGGTGAATCGGAATCGGGGTCAGTGTGCGTTTTCTTTCATTTTTCTTAAAACCAATTCATGGCAAGTTGATTGCGGATGGGATTTAAGGGAAAAGATACCAGTCCCTCATATTCACATATTTTTAGCTCAGAGACCCGTCAGCAGATGGAACCTCAGCAGTCCGCTATTTAAAAACTCTCCCTTCCGACAGCACTAACTGCCGCCACGCAAATAGTACCCAGCCAGAGGAAGCTAGATATTGATTAAAAGTTCTTCTGATACCAAAAGCCGCTTGCTTTTGGATTTTAGTAGAGGGGCACAGCGCGTCTCGCCTGTGTGCTGCGGTCTGATGGGGAGGGTGCGAGAAAGCAGACCAGTCTCCACACGGCCGAGACGGCCATGCCCGTGCGAACGCACATATATGAAATCAACCAGTGAAAGTCTGAGTCATCCCGAGACGAGCAACGGGAGAGCAGCCGGAGGCAACTGCGTCGTCGTGAGACGGGGTGGGGAGCAGCCCGAGGCAGACCT
>Ga0214919_10008635_pt1 | contig 13350 bp, 9 predicted proteins | sample LL1503_MetaG_FD_177994 | JGI IMG/M metagenome (GOLD analysis project Ga0214919, IMG submission 177994) | Freshwater microbial communities from Lake Lanier, Atlanta, Georgia, United States - LL-1503 | ecosystem: Environmental > Aquatic > Freshwater > Lake | place: USA: Georgia | collected 2015-03-15
TAATAAAAGACCAAACTTTCCGATTATATTATAAGAAATAATTTGCCTTAGATTCCCTGTGGCGCAAGATAATATCCCTGAATATAGCATCGAAACTAAGCCCAGATATAGAAATAAGTCACATCCTAGAAATAATTTTGCAGCTATATAAATAATCACCTTCGTTGCATAAGTTGATATAGTAGCTGCAATATAAGGATGAGTTGATGAATAACTATCTACTAACCAATTTGAAAAGGGAAAGGTAGCACAATCTATCAATAGGCCAGCTAAAATTAAACATTGAGCAATTTTATTCAAATTCAATCCATCTGGATTAGTAAAATCACTAAGCATGATCATTTGCCCAGCTGCCACGCCATTTGCTCCTTGTGAGAATTGAATGGCTATGCCAGCAATAAGCATGCTTGAGGAGAGAATATGGATGATCATATATCTCATCCCGAGGTTAAATGATCTTTTACTAATTTCCGAGAAAATCAAAATAGTTGAAAAAACTGCTACAAGCTCAATAAAAACAACTGATATTAATAATAAATTAGCGCTAACAGCTGCCAAAGAAAAGCCACATATTAAACCGGTGACAGCATTGATATGCTTTAGTTTAGTTGCTTCTTGATAAAATAATATTTGGCAGAAAAGGCATATTAAAAAGCAGGAACTCAACAGCATGGTCTCGAAATTTAATCGATTAAAACCATAATCGCGAGATAAGAAATCAAGGCGAATTTCTGGGACGACCCCTTCAAAATTTAGGAGCATTAAAAGAGCAATAATCAAAATCGCTGGAACAAAGAATTTCACTTGTCTTAGAGTATCGAAGATCACTGCAAAGACAGAATAAATAATTAGCAACACCCAGTGACTGCAAAATATAGAAAAGAGATTCATCAATAGACTATCTGTTATCATAGTCATAATATCCCACCTTTCTAGAAAGTAGCTTTGCCCAACATTCAGCCACTACTATAAAAAAAATCATAGAAATAATTGTAAAAATCAGGCAAAAGCTATAAGATCCAATCCAAAGCACTGAGTCTTTGTCTAGTAATATAGAAAACAGTTGATCTATCATTTATCTTTATTCGAGTTTATTGTTTTAGATTCTAGTATAAAAAGGGAAAAAAATCTTGGAAAAAATTGCATTTTTAATTGACCCTATTGAAAAACTAAAACCAGAGAGTGATTCATCATTAAAATTGATTGAGGAGTCGATCAAGAGAGGATTCGCAACTTACATTTGCCAACCTGAGGATTTATTTCTGAAAAATAATAAGCTATATGCTCATCTAAAACTTTTTACCAATCTAACCCAAAATGAAATCTTAGAGCTTAACTCTTTCAAGATGATATTCATCAGACAAGATCCTCCCTTCGATCTGAAATATATTACCTGCACTTATTTTTTAGAAAAAATTAAAGACCAAGTGCAAATTATTAATGACCCAACCAGTCTTAGAGATAATCCTGAAAAATTATTTCCTTTATCTTTCCCAGATTTTATTCCACAAACTATCATCACCTCAAAGCTGGATGTGGCTAAGGACTTCATCAATCAGCAAGGCCTCGCAGTATTAAAGCCGCTCTATTCTTTTGGTGGACAAGATATATTTGCTGTAAACCCGGAAAACTGGAGTGATAAGTTTAATTATCTGCTAACGAAATATAATGACAAAATCATTATTCAAGAATTTATTCCTGGAGTGAAAAATGGCGATAAAAGAGTGTTAATGGTCAATGGTGAAGTTGTAGCAGCAATTCTTCGAAAGCCCGAAGATGGTAGTATTCTAGCAAATCTTGCTCAGGGAGGAACGGCTCATAAAACTAAACTTACTGATAAAGAGCTTGAAATTTGCCAAACCGTAGGAAAAGAACTGGTTAAAAAGAAAATTATTTTTGCTGGCCTAGATTTAATTAATGACTATTTGATTGAGATCAACATCACATCTCCCACTTGCATTATTCCCGCTAATAATTTATACAATATTAAAATTGAAGAGTTAATATTCGATGCCCTTACCAAATGATAGATTTATCATAGCTATAGATGGCCCCTCCGCAACGGGTAAAACCACTTTATCTAAAGCCTTAGCTCAAAAAATTCAATTTCCTTTATTATTAACCGGTAAAATTTACCGTGCTTTTGCTAAAGTAATAATCGAGAGAAATATCGACACCACTGATCATAGTAGCATCATACCAGCAATTAGGTGCTTTGACCTCGCCTCTCTTGAGCAAAATCTCGATGGAGAAGAGCTTGCAAAAACCGCATCAATAATATCCTCAATCCTAGAGGTGAGAAAATATGCTGATCAAGTCCAGTATGATTTTATTGAACAAAATCACCATGCTATTTTAGAGGGCAGAGATATTGGCACAGTAATTTGCCCTGATGCAAATCTGAAAATATTTCTTACTGCTTCCCCGGAAGTTAGAGCTCAGAGAAGACTCAGTGAAAGTCACGCAGGAGAAACCTATGAGCAGGTGCGAAAACAAATAATTGAACGGGACTATAGAGATGCAAATCGCGATATTTCGCCACTAATTCCAGCAAGCGATGCAATAATAATCGATAATTCGAACTTATCACCAAGCGAACAATTAAGTAAAGTTCTGATCCTCCTCTCTCAAAATTTTTGCAGGTAACACCAATTATTTACGCCTTTATCTTCTTGCAAAAGCAAATATCTTTACTATAATTGCCCAACAGAAAATTCATTTGAGCTTTATATGAGATTTAGAAATTTATTAGTATATTCAGGAAAATTTGCAGCAGCAGTTGTGGCTTCTAGATTACCCGGTATTTTAGCTAACCCATATAAGGAAAACAAACAAAATACGCCCACATTCTTGCCTAGATTAATCGAATCTACTGACCACAAAGCTGCTTTTGCACCTTCTACGACACCAACTTCTTCACATAAAATTATCACTCCCCACAAATTACTCTCAAGTATGGGTTTGAAGCCAAAACAAATTGAAGCTCTCAAGGAGCTATTGGTAATTGGGCATGTGCTGGATAATAAAAGGGATTTTGAGACTAAATATACAGGTGGGTCTGGCTCCTCTGGAAAAGCATTAGCCACCTTGGCTTTGCTAAATCTAATTAAAGATACTCAGCTTCATTTTGCGAAAAGAAATCATGATAGTGATAAACCTCTCGAAAGATGGGAAACTGAGTCAAGCAACTGGATGGATCACCCAGAAATACGCAACATAATAAGTTGCTTAGGCTTTGTTGATGAGGTTCCCCCACGAGCTATATATAAGAGCGAGAGAGCTGAAAAAGACTCAACCCACATGGCAGGAACAATGCCTTTATCAGCCAAACCTTACTACTTCTCGAATTCCCCAATCAGAACAATGGCCAGTGGTTCAGTAATTGCAGTTCTAGGCTCCACTTATAAAACAATGCTGAAGAGATGCCATGAAATAGTAAAGCTTGAACAATTCCTTGGAGGGCCAGGTTCAATTGGAGCTATTATTTTATTAGGTGGAGCAAGAAAAGCTAGTCGCATCGATGGAACAGATGAAGAGCTAGAGCTCATTGCCAAAGACTTTGAAACAACAAAAGATAAATTAACCGAAACTCATCTAATTCAGCATGCATTGAATCTAACCTACCACCCTGACCCGACTATTACTCCTATAGTAGTCATTGATACTGCAGCAAGCGGCGTGGCAAGACCTACCACTAAAACAACAGTTGAAGAATTTACAAAATGGGCAAAATGCAATCCCGGGATCAATGGAGTTTATTTCATTTCTAACCAGCCATATGTCAACTATCAACAAACTGTTATCTCACCAATTATTGCTGAGCAATTGCCCGAGTTAAAATTTGAAGTAGTCGGCCCAGAGGCACCATTAACCATAGCAAATAAATCTTTGATTGAAGCTGTTGCTAGTTTTCTATGGGCACAAGGTCCATACGTGATTAAGGATTTAGGTCTTCCTCTAACTGAGGAGGCAATTGACCTTGCCAGAAAACTATATAAAGCCCATCCAGATGTTGAAAAAATAATTTCAGCTGGCGCAACTTGTGACACCACTCCAGATTTTCCTAGTCCAACTCATTAATTGCACATATTTTATACTAATGAATAAATAAAAAAGGCGCTCAGAGGCGCCTTTTTTAATTGCTTCATAAAGATTGAGAAATCAAAACTTAAACTTAATTGTCGCAAGAATTTCGTTAGACTTGAACTTCACTTTATTAGTGGTACCAGTGCCTCTCAAAATTCCATTTGGATCATTTCTGGTAACTTTACCAAAATCGTTATAAGCATAACCTAGGCCAAAATCTACTGACTCACTAAGCTTATAATGCATACCTAGTCCAATCCTCCAAGAGAAGCTAGTTGAAGATTTTCCTGTAGAAGTTGCTGTCTTACCAAAAGGTTGATTATTTGACTTAAGATATCTACTAAAAGTATAATCACCAGTTTTAAAATTGGTAAAACCCAAACCTAAACCAATATATGGAGTAAATTCAGAACCAATGTCAAAATCCTTATAAAGATCCACCATAAAAGAATAAGCTTTAACGCTCATTGAAGAATAGATACCATAATTTCCACCAGTAGAGACCACATCATTTATAGTAAATCTCATATTATTTCTATAACCAACCGAAATCTCTGTCCTCACTTCACCAAAATCATAGCCCGCAGCTAAGCCTACCATAGGAGTATTTTTTAGCTTAGTACTAGCAAGAGATCCCTCACTAGATTTTGAGTTATTCACAAACGAATAACCAAAAGGAACTGCAACATAGAATTTGTTTCTGCTTGCTGCTGAAGCATTACTACAAATCATAAGAACTGTAGAAGCTAAGCATGTAGCGAAAAGAATATTTTTTTTCATTTTTTACCCTGCTATAATTTATTAAAAGAATTGGCCCTCACCGAATCCCCCTGCATATTACAACTATTCTCATTTTTGACAAGAAATAATATAAGTGAGTTTAATAAATATTATTAAACTCACTACCTGTGACTACTAGTCATAATTCTTTACCAACGCAGCGCAAGAGAGATACTACTATTTTTACCAGTTGAAATTTACTATTACATATATTATCAATAGCCTTTAAATAGAAAGGATCTCTAAAAGGAGATCGCTCTTTTTATTAATTTAAATCTAATTTTGAAGCTAAATTTATCAAGCAACTGGAATTACTAAGAATATTTATCACTATATCTCTAGAATCCTCTTGCAACTTTATTAATTTTAACTAATTATTATTTTTTTTGATTTTTATATAATAAAAATACATTCTACAATTGTGCTCTTGGAGGAAAATAGCAATGAAAAGTAGGCCTAAAACATTAGTGTTCAAATTATCAGATTTCGAAAAAATAGATGACATCTCAAACAAACTCTGCCCAGTCAGTGAGCTTACTAATGCCCTAGTGTGCTCATACCAGCATATACCCGGCATAGACCCGCGCAGTAAATTTTCTTTGTCCCGCTGCTTTGGTAGCCAACCGAAAACTCTTGCATATAGGGTTGGAAAAAATTCCACCATTAATATACCAACTATTAGTGATAAGTCTTGGCGCCCAACTTTCAATTTTGATCCGAAAGACTCTGCTACCCTTGATAAATTGGTGATTGCAGTTCAAAGGCACCCAAAAACAATCTCTAGATCCCAAAAGTTCGATTTTATTATCTTAGGATATAATAGGGCAAGTCCGAATGACCCGCTACTAAACACTTTCATAGCAGACACCTATAACTCTTATCTTGATACTACATCAACGATTCAAGGCTTACCCTTTATTCAAGGGTCTATCCATCGACGGGAATCAACAAGAATTAAACTTAGTGGCGCCTCTATTCTCAGCACAAGATCTGCCCCCCCTGCTCTTAAATATGAACGGCCTAGAAACCTTATCTCACCTGAGTATTTTGACCAGACAACCTTAATGCGGCTATTAATAGAAAATCCTGTACAGTCTCATCCTCTATCTGCTCCTGGACCTATTTACGCAAGTAGTCTTGCTTTAAGGATTCCAACATCTACACAGCAAGAACCAACTCTAGAAGAAATTCAAGCTAATTATCAATCTTTTACCCAAGACTTGATAAGCGCATTTAAAAAACATTGCGCTGGGGATGGCGAAAAAGCTACGACAATTCCAGGCCTAACTAGCAATATTGATCTTAATGTCCTGGAATTCATGTTCAGCCTGCTTTATAACCATACTGACAAAGAGATTGGTGGACTAGCTGATGTACTCGATCAAGCAGGCTTCGACACTACCGTATTCAATGCTTTCACTTCAACTGAATATGTACATGTGCCAGTAGGTACAAGATGCAGAAATAGCGATGGAACATGGGGAGCAACAACAAAACCTCAATATATTGAACATTCCAGAGCAAGAATAACAGATACTTCTTATCCTTTTTATGATGATTTATATACCACATTGACTATACTGACTAACAAGCGAAAGGGCACAGACCAGACCAGACCTCTAGCTCCGAGCTCTGCTCAGGCTAAACCTGATGCAAGCTACCCCCCCAGAAGGTCCCTTTATGCCACAGGCGTAGGCGCCGGAACTGATTATAGCTGGTTTAGCAGCACTGTTAATCGTCGCGCAACAACAAACACTCTAGATCATCCATTCATGGTAGATTGCGCCTGGGTGAGGAGCCCTGATTCTAGCACAAGAGCTCCTCACGATATCAACTACCAGCGCAGCTTTAGAAGAAATTTGACCCACCTAAAATATAGTAGCTCAGCTAAAATATCAGCAGACTTAGCACTCGAAGATATTACCTCACCTCTAGCTGACCAATCTCCTAGATCAACAACTCATCATCCTAAATATCATCTCTCTGGGGCCACAACAACGAGCGTTGAAGCTACTACTACTCCTAATGAGGATACCACAGGACGAGCAAGCACTAATTCTTTCTCAGCCAAAGAAACTCCTCCCCCTTTAACAAAAAGCTTTTGCAATGAAGAAGAAAGCAGAAGACAAAATAGTGTAATGCTTGAAGTAATATCGCCTTAACTGATTAATAAGCAATATATTTTAATTTATAAGCATTGGACTGTTTCTATTGACTAACTCAAGCACAAATTTATGATGTTCTTATTACCAAATTTGTGCTTTAACTCTGGGAATTAAAAATGGAAACTAGTTACAATAAATTGCTAAATGGCTATCAAATTTTTAGAAATAAGTTTATTGAGAGTGATAGCAAAGCACTAAAGACTCTTTCTCTGGAAGGCCAAAAGCCAGAGGTAATGGTGATAGCCTGCTGTGATTCAAGGGTTGATCCAGCTCTCATTCTGCAATGTGACCCTGGTGATCTTTTTGTTGTGCGGAATGTCGCAAATATCGTTCCACCTTACGAGATTGATAAGGCCCATCATGGGACCAGTACAGCTCTTGAATTTGGCATATGCTATCTTAATGTAAAACACCTCATATTGCTAGGCCACAGCAATTGCGGCGGGATTGCATCTCTATTTAATAAACCCCAACTTCATCAGGATGATTTTATCTCCAGTTGGGTGTCTTTAGTCAAGCCTGAAAACCTTGAAGATCTAACGAAGGATGAATGTGCAAAATCAGGCCTTGAGAAATCATACCAAAATTGCCTTTCCTTTCCTTGGATTAAAAATAAGGTTGAAGAAGGCAAGCTTAAAATTCATCTCTGGTATTTTGATATTGAAAGTGGTGAGATTTATTCTAAAGACAGAAATCATCAAAAATTTGAATTACTGACTGATTCAAAAGCCTAAATAGATGATTTTGCTCTTTTTGCGCCCTTCTTCTTGCTGCTAGCCTTGCTTTTTGTAGGGCTTTCTAACCGAGTATTACTGATGCCACTTGATTCAAAATCCATCACTTGGTCTATTACTTCTAAATAGCTAGCCCCCGAATCAACTGACTCAACAGCTGCAAGGATAGGCACTCTCTCTTCAATTAAATTATTAAACAGCAGTTCTTTAGTTTTTGAAAATATTGAGGTAACATTAAGCAAATAATCCTGACATAACTTATTTCCATTATCTTCGCTTTCTTCTTTTTTGTGATTTGCATTATTTTTCCACGTTCTTAGCTTAAAACTTGGAGTATCAAAATTATTGCCAATGAACTGCCTAGCACTTGCTACAAATTTTGCTATGATACCATCGCCCTTATTAGAGTTAATTGTCTCAACTACAATTTCAGTAGTATCATCAACGTAGGAAGTCTCACTATCATCTATACTAGATTGAGAAGTGGGCATAAATTTTATTGAGTAGTTTTCTTCTTGCACCAACTTGACACTATCACCAGATAAATTTTTTATATGCTTCTGGTAAGAGCCCATCAATTCGTCACAACGTTTTTTTAGCGCATAATAAGCATACATTCTATGCTCATTATTATATCTTTTATCATCACCAAACTGATCAATTAGCCTACCAAAACTAGCAATCAATCTATCATATCCCGCTTTTTCTTCAAAAGTTTTTGCTGCATATTTCATAGTAACCTGAGCTGCTAGCACTGTTTTTACCAGCTTCAAAAACTCAAGACATTCTTGATTCTTCACACTTCTACGCAGTCTCTCAATTTGCAGATAAACTCTAAGTCCTCTGACTTCTCTGAGCACATCTTGTGTAAAATTATAGGGCAAACTCCTTATTTCCGAAGTTATTTCTAACGAACTAGACATTCCCTACCCTCAAAAACATTTAAACTAATAATTCAAATCTATTCTTAAAAAGTTAATTAATTACTAAATATTGCCGACTAATTTAGATTTTTATTAAGAACACAATATTCAATAGCAACCATTCACTAAGATTATCAAAATAGGGAAGAAGACGAGATTCAAAAATTATCAGATATGCTCAATTATAATAAATCAATCTGAATTTATGCTATTGCTCTTCCTGATGAATCGCCCGTCGATATTCTGGATAATTCTCTATCAATGAAACTCTTGATCTTACCTTGTTTTAAGATCTCAGCAGTGATCACATCAATCGAATGAGAAGATAGCCTCTCGATCGGTGATTTTCTTTCTAAATATTCTTGGTCTTGAGCATGATGTGCTACATAATGACCTGAATTAACATGATGTTTTTTATTCTCTTCTGCTTTAATCCTTTCAATGATGGCAAAATTAACTGCTGATCGCTCGAAACCTACTTCATGATGATTTTGAACAAATAGATCAACTTTATTATCTAAATCAGCCACATCTTTTAATACTGCAGGAATTGACCTATGAACATTTTCTTCTAATGGAGTTCTTTGGCTCTTTTGAATTCTCTCTTCTTCTTGCCTAATAAACAGCTTTTTCATTCTCTTGAGGTAAGCTTTAAATTTCAATTTTAATTTTAAAACCACCTTCTTAAAAAAACTCTTAAAACCAAGCTTAATCCTTTCAATCAAAGTTAGCCTTTTAAAGCTAACTTTTTTTGCCCTCTCTTCATCTTGTGTAATGCTTTTTTGTAAATCTTGATCACTCATAATTCATCATAATTGAATCAACTTATAATATAACTATAAATGACAATTCTAAAGTAATGGTTAATGTTTTTTGATTTAACAAATATTGCTAAGCTAGTTTCATGACCCTAAATAAAGGAAGCCTATTGAGTCCTAGCAGGTACAGAACTTGGAGCCGGCTGAGCAATCCTCTTCTTTGTAGTTCTTGAACTTTCATGAGGATCAACTGGTGATCCAGCCCCATCCCGACTCGAATCCCCGTTAGCTCCAGCATGACTAGCACCTTTTATCTCCTTCTTTTTTCTTGCGCTCCCTAATTGCTTGGCACCATAGGCTTTTAAAGATAGCGCTAGCGTATCACCCCCCATTTCAGCTAATTTTGTATCATAAGCAACATGGTGCTTTTTACCTTCACGCCAGTCACGAAAGGAATTAACCGCATAAGAAATCAGCCCTCCAATAAGTTGCCCTATCCTTGCAAAAAGGAGATAGTAAGTTACATTAAAAATTCCAGAATTATCTGAAGGATTATTAATGGTAGCCGGCAACCGATCATCGGAAATAACTTGAGAGCCGAGCGGAGAAGACTGTGGAAAAATAAAAGTTCGAAGTATTCCATTCAGCTTATTGTCAGCTTCCAAGATATTAGCAGGATCAAAAGCCAAGATCGTCAGCACTGGCACCAAGCTTCTCATGGTGGAATCCAGGTTTATCGCCTCTCTAATGATATTAGGCACAGCTTCAACTCTTTTTCTGTAAGTAACTCTTTCTGACTCTAAGGATTTACGATCATCTCCAAACACTGCAAACTCACTGATAGTGGTGTCAAGTAAAATATCATGTGGGTTATTATTCACAGCAATATTGGGTTTACTAAAATCAAACAGACTCCTCAAACCTTTCATATACATTTGATTATATGACTGTTTATCTCTGCTCACATATTTATTGCGCAGCTTTGCTACATCATCGCCCGGTAAGATTAACTTCTCTGCTTCAGTTTGAATTATTGAATCTCTAGTCTCTTTAAAGGTTTGGCCTGAATTTCTATATGTACTATTCAAAATCACTTCTTGCGCCTCTAGCTCAGCCCTCAGAGCTATCATCTCAAAAGTCCTTAGCTCAATTTGCTGCTGAGTGTGAACGCTTTCCAAAGTCTGCCTAACCAATGTTTTAGTTTCAGCGGGAGAAATGCAGTCATAGAGGCTACTCAAATCGGTCAAGTCTGGCAACTTATCTACCTGGTTCACTAGCTCTAATATTGCTGATTTATCATGTTTCACACTTAATAAGGTTGATACAAGCCTGGTCTTAATAACTAGTTTTCTTGCTTTTATCTTTATCTCATCAAGCTGACCACCTGGATGACTATGAGTGTATATATCTTGCGCTTTTTTATGCTTTAAGTTACTCACTTTAGAATTAAAGAGCTTATCAAATCTCTTTAGCTCTTTACTTATTCTTGAAGCCTCACTCCTTCTTAATATTATTGCCTCAGTCTCATTCTTGATTTCAACCGCTCTATCTATCAGAGTCTTGTGAGGATGTGGCCCCGAAGTAATCCCCTTTATAACATCGACATATTCAGCATTTCTCTCTAATTCCCGTATCACTTTTCTTTCAAGCTTTGCTGATTGGGCTTGTTTTTCAATCTCTTCAACATCTTGATATTCAGGAATATCTGGCCTCAGCCTATAAACTGATACTGCGTTTTTCAGCGCCTGCTTTAAATTCGAATCAGTATATCTGGTAATTCCCGATCCCACATAATTTGATAGAACCGAACTAATTCCCAATGCCAGAGTAAAGGGGCTACTAACCGTTGCTAGGACCCCCAATGAAGTTATTGCTCCGATAAAACCACCAGCAGCGGCTTTTATCCCCGCCCTTGATACTGTTGTATAACCTAGTTCGTTTTTTTGTTGAGCAATTTTACCTGCCTCCCTCACTTTATCAGCCAACAGCTTGTACCTGTCTACATTTTGCTCACGATTAGCCTGCAGCATTGCTGCCCTTAGTTCTTTTATATTCAACAATGAAGCTGGCATTGCGCTCAGCTCCTTATCATCTTGGGGCACAGCTTTATAGCCTTTTTCTCTCTGATTTAAACTCTTAAATCCAAGTTTTTTAGCCAGAGCACCATTTACTATCCCTAATTTCTCAGCAACCGTGATAGCTCGCTGTTTATGCTTGACTAAAGCTCTTAAAGCTTTTTCTTCTCGCTGCAGCTTCATTATATTGACCTTTTGCTTCGCTTCGGAATGTACTGAGGCAGCTAAACCGAATAAAGTTAGAGCAAAAACAACAATTGGCCCAGTTCCCATAGTTGAAAGAGCAAATCCCGTAAAAGCCAGAACAATAATAATTGGTCTCCAGACTCTTGGAGAAGCCAGCAAATCAAACAAACCACCTAAAACAATATTAGCTCTATCTGCAAATTTTGCGTAAGCTGGATGGTTTGTTCTAAACTTCTTATATTTTATTGAGACTTTACTAGTCAAAAGATCAAAATAATTTGTTGTCTTGTCAAAGAACCCACCAACAAAACCAAATATCCCTGAAAAAACAACTGGAATACTCACTATAGCCATAAAAGATCTCTTTACATGCACTAGTGTGAGTATTAAATTTTGGAAAATAGAGATAAACTCTCGCATATCAGCAACAAAAACATGAATACTGACAACTCTAGCACTGAAGAATTAATAGAGTATTAACGTGGTAGCCGCGGCCGGACTTGAACCGGCAAGGGCATAAGCCCCACGGATTTTAAGTCCGTTATGTCTACCATTCCATCACGCGGCCATATATACTCAAGTAAGCAATAAAAATTGTCTTGCTGCTATGAGACGCATATAAGAGATTATAGAATTACATGATGATTCAGATAAAAACAAGAAGATTTTTAATCTTCTCTAGAATTTTGATGAGGAAAAAATTCATCCCGCATCTATAGCGACAGAAAAGCTTACTTTAGTACTTGGAATCTTGGATGCTAATAAAAAGTAAGCCTAAACTTAAGTAGGTGCTTTTTAATAGTCAGCCATAATGACTACGTAATAATTAAGCTTTTCCTAGTCTGAGAGCATTTCATTTAACCTTGATAAAGTCCTACCAAACTCTGCTTTTAATATCCCTCGCTCGTATATTTCATCTAGGTTACTGAAAGAGATAATAAATAATTTAATTTTTTTCTCATAAGCTGTATCAATAAAACTAATTAGCCGCTTAACTTCATTTTTTTCATCTATGTTTATGGACCTAACTTGCGTTAAAATAATTATGTTAAAATGGCTGCATATCGATAAAAAATCCGCTGATGAGTTAGACATAACAAATAATTCATCAAAAGTAAAAAGAGCTATCTTCTTTGCCGTATGATTACAAGTTAAATATCGTCCATTAAGATTAAGCATCACTTGAGCCCATTCGCTCATTCCCAGGACTTTCATTAGCTTATCAACTGAGGATTGACATTCTAATTCACTGCTAACCTTATAAAAGCTCTTGTAACTCAGTGATTTTAAATAGCGATAATCTTGGTCACTTGAAAGCTGAAGGATTTCAAATTCACTCTTAAGCATTTCGATAGCGCCCAAAAAAGTCTTTCTTTGTATGCCATCTTTATATAAATCCTCAGGATGAAAATTAGAGGTAATCATCAGAACGATCCCATGACGAGAGCATTCACTAATCAAATTACCAACGATCATAGCGTCAGCAATATCACTTACAACCATTTCATCTAAATATAAAAAGCTTATATTTTGGGCAAAGCCTTTAACTAACTCTTTCATGAGACTTTCCTTGGTCAAGCTTTTATTCTGCCTTAATAGAAACATTTTTTTATGCACTAACTGCATAAATTCATGAAAGTGAA
>Ga0214919_10008637_pt1 | contig 13348 bp, 12 predicted proteins | sample LL1503_MetaG_FD_177994 | JGI IMG/M metagenome (GOLD analysis project Ga0214919, IMG submission 177994) | Freshwater microbial communities from Lake Lanier, Atlanta, Georgia, United States - LL-1503 | ecosystem: Environmental > Aquatic > Freshwater > Lake | place: USA: Georgia | collected...
TACTTAATGCCTGACGTTCTTTAACAACTTTTCCACCAATTGTTGCAGTAGTTGCATTATTAATGAAACTAGATTTTAATGTTTGTTGTAGTTGTTTGCCAGTATTAACTGGTTTAGATATATCTTCGGAACCAAAGTTATTTAATGTCATACGTACATTGTCCTCAAATTTAATCCAATGACCGCCATCAAATCTAAATAATCTGTTAGGTAGATAATCTGTTCTCAAATAAAATTGACCAATAATTGGAGCATTAGGAAAAGAAATTCCTTGTCCATATGGAGCACCATTTGGGGGTGTTCCATTACCAGTTAAATACCCCACATATAAATCCTGTCCCGGGGATTGTAAAATTACACTAGCATCTAACATAGCTTGTTGTATACTTGCATCTAAATTAGTAGAACTGGCATCAACTAAATTAACTAATCCTGTACTAGTAGATGTAGGTAAAACAAATAAATTAGTAGTATCAAATCCACTAGCAGGTACATCAGCATCTGCTTGTGCAATAATTTGATTATTAATATCTATGCTCTTTTGATAGGTACTTAGTAAATCTCTTAAACTACTGCCATCACCTGCTCCAGCATCACTATCAAGTATTTCTTTAAATTCTTGGCTGTCAACTAGCGGAACACATTTAGCACGTAATAAATGAGGATACCAAGTTTGACTGTATCCGCTTGCTGGTCTAGTAACATCTTGTATTACATAAAATCTTTTCAATGCCACTAGACTATCATCTAAAGCATATTCATCTTTCATATGCGGTAATTCTATAACATCGCCGGGCATAATTTTTCTAGATAAAGTATCTATAGTATTCTTTAAGTGGAATGTTATGAAAATATTATCATTTTGCAGGAACAACCCAAATTGACTAAGATTAAAATCTATATCTTGCATGGTGTAAATGCCACGCATAATATATACGTCGGGATCATAATGACGATCACGATTTTCCATAAAAATCAAATCTTGTATTCCTAATTCTGGAATAAGATTTGTATTCATAGGAAGACCTGGACTACTTTCACCTTCAGCAGGATCTACAGGACCTAGGTATCTGTGTACAAATACATCAGTTCCGCCCACCTGAAATTGCTCGTTAATTACACGATCTAAAAATTTAAAATCATTACCCTTCTCTGGGCGGTAAAGTGATAAGCGTGGAATTTTAATTCTCCTGTCTATGTTTATTTATAGCTAAATATTAGTATGACTGAAACTGAAAACGAACGCCAAAAAGTTATCGACTATGTTCAAGCTATGCTAGGAGCGGGTATGGTGGACATAGAGCTAGATCCTATCCACTACAACACAGGAATTGACCGTGCTTTGGCAAAATTTCGTCAAAGAAGTTCTAATGCTGTAGAAGAAAGCTATGGTTTTATAACTATACAGGTAGATCAAAATGATTATATACTTCCTAAAGAAGTAATGGCCGTGAGACAATTATTTCGTCGTAGTATTGGAAGCAGAACCGGTGGTGGAGATGGTGGCAGTTTGTTCGAACCATTTAACCTAGCTTATTCTAATACATATTTGTTGTCTAGTACTAATATGGGCGGTTTGGCAACATATTATGCGTTTGCTAGTTATCAGAAACAGGTCGGTAAAATGTTTGGTTCAGACATTAATTTTACCTTTAATAAAACTACAAAATTACTGACAATTATGCAACGTCCTAGATCATCAGAAGAAATTCTAGTATGGATGTATAACTATCGTCCAGATTTTAACTTATTACAGGACTCTTTTGCAGGCCAATGGTTAAAAGATTATTCTCTAGCAGCTTGTAAAATAATGTTAGGTGAGGCTCGCGAAAAGTTTGGTACTATTGCAAGTCCGCAAGGCAGCACAACATTAAATGGAACTGCATTAAAAACTGAAGGCAAGGCCGAAATGGAAATGTTAGAGCTAGACCTAATCAACTACAAAGATGGCGGGACCCCGCTTACTTGGGTTACTGGCTAATAAAAATATTGACAATTTAACCTAATTGTAATATATTATAGTATCACTGGAAATATTATGATCATAGGTTTTGTAGGTTTTATAGGTAGTGGCAAAGATACTGCCGCAGATTATTTGGTTAATTTTCACGGGTTTAGGCGAGATAGTTTTGCCAGCACATTAAAAGATGCTGTTGCCCACGTATTTGGCTGGGACAGAACTTTGCTCGAAGGTCGAACAAAACAAGCCCGTGAATGGCGTGAAGAAATAGATACATGGTGGAGTGAACGTTTGAATATGCCCAATTTAACTCCACGCTGGATCTTGCAATACTGGGGTACGGATGTATGCCGTAATCACTTTCATGACGATATTTGGATCGCTAGTTTAGAAAACAAAATGCGTAAAACAAGTGACAATATTGTTATCAGTGATGTAAGATTTCCTAATGAAATCCAAGCTATACATAATGCAGGTGGAATTGTAGTACGTGTTAAAAGGGGCAATGATCCCGAATGGTATAATTCTGCATTAAGTGTAAATCGTGGGCCTAACGGAAATTCTACTTGGGCACTAAGTCGTCAACATTTAGAAAGATTAAAAATACACTCTAGTGAAACTTCTTGGGTAGGTGGAAATATCGATAATGTGGTACACAATGATACTAGTATTGATGAGCTATTTGAGCAGTTAGAGTCATTGGTTAAAAATCAGGAGTTAAATCTCCTTGTCGCCAAGGCAGCTTGAGTTTGTGAAGGATGCGCTGACAATTAGCGCATACAGTTTTTAGGTTATTAAATCGGCAGTTTTTTGGATCACCATCTACATTATAAACATTAAATTGTTCTAAATATTTAGAATTATATCCGCAACGATCACAGGTCGTTTTCTTTTTATACCCAGCAATGGCCCACAGCGGTTTTCCTTGTTTTCTACCTTTAGCACAGTGATCACATTTTGACCTATAGAAAGGCTTACCTTCTTTATAGTAGTTGATTGCCACAGGTCTTTGACCACAAATTTTACATAGATCTCTCATACCCCGCCCTTTTCACTGCCCTTTTCACTTGTATTTAACCCTGTGATTTTCACTGTAGTGGCTAAATAAAACAAAGTAATCCATCTAAGGAGATATACAATGGCACTAGGATCCCCAGGCGTACAAGTAACCGTTATTGACGAGAGTTTCTATACTCCATCAGCACCGGGTACCACCCCAATAATATTTGTTGCTACAGCACAAAACAAGAAGAATGCATCCGGCACCGGTACTGCTCAAGGTACTTTGGCAGCTAATGCAGGTAAAGTTTATGTAATTACTAGTCAGCGAGATCTTGTTGACACATTCGGTACCCCTGTATTCTATACAGATTCTAACAGTAATCCAATTCATGGTGGTGAACTAAACGAATATGGTCTACAGGCAGCTTACAGCTTGTTAGGTGCAAGTTCAAGAGCATATATTGCTCGTGCAGATGTAAATTTAGCAGAGTTAATAGCTAATACTACATCCCCAACTGGTTCTCCAGTTGGTGGAACATATTGGGTTGATACAGCAAGTTCATTATTTGGTATCAGCGAGTGGAACAATACTACTCGAACTTTTACAGATAAAACTCCGTTGATCATTGATAATACAAATCGCGCAACTGCTGCTCCGTCAGGAACACCATTAACTAGTTTTGGTAGTAAAGGTGATTATGCAGTAGTTGTTACATCAGAAAATGGTGGTACATATCCTAACGCAATTTACTATAAAAAAGCGGATAATCAATGGGCACTATTAACAACTAGTTTTGATGGTTCTAAACAAGTAGCAGTTGGGCCACACACATCATATCCTACATTTACACAAACCGGAAGTGTATGGGTTAAAACAACAACACCTAGCAATGGTGCAAATTGGGCTGTAAAATATTACAATGCTAGTACACAGGCTTGGAGCCTAGTTAAAGCACCAATTTATAACGGTGTACATCAAGCTACTCAATCTATTGATCTTACAGGTGGCGGATCTAAAATTCCTGTAGGTTCATTGTTTATTGAAACTGATACTACAACTCCTAGTGCAAAGTTTAAATTATGGAGACGTTCATCTACTGGTTCAACTAATATTTCAGTGGCAACTACATATACTAATCCATATGGTGGTGGTACATTTGAGATTAGAGAATCTTTGGCAAATAGTACAGGTTGGAGTGCATCCGCAGTTGTAACCATTGCAGTAAATGCTTCTACAATTGTTGGTAGCGTAGTTCCTGCTGCAATCAGCGCCGCTGGATTTACAAATATTGTTGCTAGCTGGGATGCTGCAACAAATATGTTAACAATTAGCCATAAGTTGGGTGGAAATTTTGAAATCAAAGATACATCCGGCCTGATGGCAGCTATGGGATTCACAGTAGGAAAAAATAACCTATATACTTCTCCTGACGCTGCTTATGCATTCTTGGCAAGCAATTGGAAGCCACTAGTTTATGAAGCAAAATCAACTGCTCCTTCAACTACTCCTGCTGATGGAAGATTATGGTATGACGGTAATCTAGTTGCCGACATTATGATTCATAATGGAACTAAGTGGGTAGGTTATCTAACAGGTGACGGAAAACCAGGCACAAATGCCACAGGTCCTCAAGTTAGTGCCCTAGCACCTACTACACAGTCCAATGGTGATCCGTTAGCAGACGGCGATATTTGGATCAGTACAGCAGATATGAACAGATACGGTAAAGACGTATATGTTTGGAATGGTAATACATTAAAGTGGGTATTGCAAGATGTTTCAGATCAAACAACACCAAATGGTTGGGTGTTTGCTGATGCACGTTGGAGCACATCCGGTTCTGATTCAACTCCAGCAACAATCAAAGCATTGTTGAGCAGCGACTATGTTGATCCAGATGCACCTGATCCTGCATTATATCCAAAAGGTATCAAATTATGGAATCTACGTCGTAGTGGATTTAATATTAAGAAATTTGTTAGTGGATACATTGATGCTAATGCTAATAACGGTATTAATATTAGAGTAACTGGTGATCAGTTATCTGGATATTACAAAGATCGTTGGGTAACAGTTAGCAGTAACAATGAAGACGGTTCTGGCAAGTTTGGTACACACGCTCAACGTGGTTATATTGTATCTAAATTGAAATCAATGATCGATACTAACGCAGCTATCCGTGATACAGACACATTGGTCTTTAATTTGATTGCCACTCCTGGTTATCCAGAAGCTATTCAAAATATGATCGCGTTTAATACTGATCGTGGACAAACAGCATTTGTTGTAGGTGATACACCATTCCGTTTAGCACCAAATGCCACTGCATTGAATGCTTGGGGAATGAATACAGCATTAGCTACTGACAACGGTGATGATGGTGCAGTTAGCTATGACGAATATATGGGTATGTTCTATCCAAGTGGTTATACCACAGATAACAGCGGCAACAACATTGTTGTCCCACCAAGTCATATGATGTTACGTACAATCATTAATAGCGATGCTAAGAGTTATCAATGGTTTGCACCAGCTGGTACACGTCGAGGCGGAATTGATAATGCTACATCAGTGGGTTATATCAATAGCACTGGTGAATTTAATACAGTGGCATTATACGAAGGTCTACGCAACGTATTGCACGATGTTAAGATCAACCCAATTGCTACATTACCAGGCGTTGGCATTGTAAACATGGGTCAATATACTCGTGCTAAAAATGCTAGTGCATTAGATCGTATTAATGTAGTAAGATTGGTTGCGTTCCTACGCCGTCAACTAGCTATACTTGCTAAACCATATTTGTTTGAGCCTAATGATACACAAACTCGTCGTGAAATCAAAGCAGCGGCAGAAAGTCTATTGTTAGAACTAGTAGGTCAACGTGCGCTTTATGACTATGTTGTTGTATGCGATACTACAAACAATACCCCTGCAAGAATTGATCGTAGTGAGTTGTATATGGACATTGCGATTGAACCAGTTAAGGCTGTAGAGTTTATCTATATTCCTTTGAGAATTAAGAATACCGGTGAAATTAAAGCCGGAAAATAATAGATAAATATTAAAGAATAAGGAGCATTAAATGCCAATTGCAAGTTTAAATAGATTTACAGTACCCTTGGCGAGCAACCAAAGCTCAAATACCCAAGGTCTGTTAATGCCAAAGTTAGCATATCGCTTTCGTGTCACACTGGACGGATTTGGAGTAGCAGGAACACCTAGTACAGAACTAACTAAACAAGTTATGAATGTAAGTCGTCCTAGCGTAAGTTTTACAGAAATTCCAATTGCGGTATATAATAGTACTGTTAAATTAGCTGGCCGTCATTCTTTTGATCCTGCAACATTAACATTACGTGATGATGTTACTGGTGCTGTTAGCCAAAAGGTTGGCCAACAACTACAGAAACAATTTGACTTCTACGAGCAAAGCAGTGCTGCTTCGGGCATTGATTATAAGTTTAGAATGCGAGTTGAAATCCTTGACGGTGGTAACGGTGCTTACGAACCAACTAGCTTAGAAAGTTTTGAATTCTTAGGATGTTTCCTAAGCAAAGCCGTATATCAAACTGGTGACTATACCAAGAATGATCCACTAGATGTTGTATTGACTATCACTTACGATAATGCTATCCAGTTAAATCGTCCAGGTGGCGATAGAGTTGGACTAGGTGCTGATGTTGGACGTACAATAAGATCATTGGCATTAGGCGGTTAATATACCCTAACCCAACAAAGCCTGGTTAAATACCAGGCTTTTTTATTTGGCTAAATATTATTATGAGTCCTTTTGAAAATTTCCTCGGCGGTGTTGTAGATACAGTATTCGGTGGCGGTAGTGCGGATGTAAAAGACTATCAACATGCCAGTCGATTATATGTAGAAAATTCCTACGCACGAGCTCCTAAAACTGGATTCCTTTATTTTGTTTCTTTTGAAATTAATCCTTTTGCAGTTGAAGATAGTAATTGGGCATCAACAGGAATAAAAGAAGTGGGGCTATTAGTTAAACGAGTAGATTTACCCAAATTTTCTATTGTCACAGAAACAGTAAATCAATATAATAGAAAAACTGTTATACAAACTTCAATGAAATATGCTAGTGTGAATATAGATTTTCATGATGATAACAGTAATATTACACTTAATCTTTGGAAAAATTATTACAAATACTATTTTGCTGATAGTGCAAATACCAAAGGCTTCACTGATACAAAGTATGGAACTGATGATTATGCCTACGGTCTTAATAATAATCAAAACAAAGGTCCATTCTTTGAAAAGATACATTTTTACATCTTACATCGACACAAATTTACTCAAATAACACTAGTTAACCCTTTGGTTACAGAATGGAGTCATGATAGTTTAGATCAAAACGAAGGCAATAAAATATTATCAAATAAAATGACAGTATCTTATGAGTCAGTAATTTACAAAGAAGGCAAGATACAAAAGAATGGTGAATCTGGTTATTTTGCCACTGTATATTATGATCAAACTCCTAGCCCATTAAGAACAGCAGGCAATGGCACATTGTTTGGAGAAGGCGGTGTAATTAACGGCGCAACAGATGTGTTTAATAGTTTATCTGAAGGAAACTACTTAGGTGCATTAATACAAGGTGCAGCAACGGCTAAGAGTTTTAAAGAAATAGTTAAAAACGGAGGAATAGAAAAAGAAGCATATAGTATATTAGGCGGTGTATTAGGTGATATATCAAAAACTGGCAATCAACCTGGAAGTATTGGTTCTAATATATCTAGTCAGAATAATCAAAATATTGGTGTAGGTGTTAAACTATTCACAAATAGCAGTGTAAGCGGATTAACATACGCTAGTCCCTTTACTAGATCATCAGTAACTGATGCAATGCTTCGAGATCCTAACTATACTGGCAACTAATAATGAACAATTACAATAACATCCCTAAAACCAAACTTCCCAACAGCAGTGATTCTACTGTAAGGGCATTTGATACATATTTCTCACAACCGTTAGAACTTAACGCCAATACATTGACTGCGATAACTGGATTTTTTACTGGGAGAGGGTTTGAACAAACAGCATCTGAATCTATCTCTGTAATTATTATGAAGCAGGCAAAACAAGATGGTTACAATCCTATGAAGATATTAGATACTTTAAATGGATTAGATAATGTTGAAATCTCTGCACTAGTAGGGGAGATATTAAATTATAATAGATTTAAAACTAGCTTCCTTGGCTATGCTTTGCAATTTACAGCTCACCAAGAAGTATCAAGAAATATATTGGCATGAGCTTAAAATTTAGTCAAGGGATTTACGTTGTAAAAAACCCTGAAAAATATATGGGTAAAAAAATGCCTATGTATAGAAGCAGTTGGGAATATACATTTATGACCTTCTGTGATAATAATCCCAGTGTACAGCAATGGAGCAGTGAAAGTGTTAAAATTCCCTATAAGGATCCACTGACTGGAAAACCCACAGTTTATGTACCAGATTTCTTAATATCTTATGTTGATAAGAATATGAAAAAGCACGTAGAGTTAGTAGAAATTAAACCAGCCAATCAAATGCTTAAAGAAAAGGTTGGTAAAAATCCTTATAACCAAGCACAGTATGTAAAGAATATGGCCAAGTGGTCAGCAGCCGCAGCTTGGTGCCAACAGCAAGGAATAAAATTTCGAGTAATTAACGAAACGGATATTTTTACCAATGGTGGTAAAAAATAATAAGTAATATTATGACCAAAAAACTTCAAGATGTTTTCAATATTTCCGGTGATGAAGAGCCATTAATTGCTCCAGAAACACCTCCCACGGAAACAGTAACTACTATCAGTTTAGAAGATAGATTGGAAGAATTTGACAAGATTTCAGCTGCTCTTCCTCGGGTAAAAGGGTTAGGTGACATCAGCGATAGCGAATTAGATGCCCTATCCAATAAAGCAGAACAAGCCTATGATGATCTTATGGATCTAGGCATGAATGTTGACCCTAGATATGGTGCTAGAATGTTTGAAGTTGCTGCAAATATGATGAACGCTGCTATTACAGCTAAAAGTGCTAAAATTGACAAAAAATTAAAGATGATTGATTTACAGATCAAGAAACTAGCAATTGATAAAAAACACGGTGAAGGCGGTGGTGGTGAAACTGTAGAAGGCCAGGGTTATATTGTAACAGATCGTAATAGTATCCTGGAAAAACTTAAGAATCTAGGTAAATAATACTATGAAAAACTTTAAAGATTATCTCTCTGAATCTAAAAAGCAATTTGACTTTCGAGTTAAAGTAGCTGGAACATTCACTACTGAGCAAGAAGCAACATTAAAAACATTGTTGAATAAATTTGCAATGAGTGGATTTAAAAAGACTGCAACAACTCCTATTCAAGCTCTACCATTAGATTTTCCTCAGGTTAAAAATTGCGAAGTGAATATTTATGAAGTGTCGTTGGACTACCCTACTACACAACAAGAACTCACTGAATATCTAACCACAGAACTAGGTGTTAATAAACAAAATCTAGTAGTCCGTCGACCAGGCGAACCTAGTGAAGAATATCAACATATTGAAGCCAACCCTCGTACAGGTGCATTATTAGATGATCCTAATTACAAGGAAGCAGGTGATCCGCAATTTGAAGATTACTACGGTGATAAGTACAATACCGGATTTGTAAAAGAGTTAAATGATATTTTAAAATTACAACGCAAAGCTCGTGGGGAAGAAATTCCTTCAGAAGGCTCGGCAAAGTATAACACTGAAAGCCCAGCAAATACAGCCAGTGTTTTAAAACAGGCAGAAGACCCAAGGAAATAAATTATGAACATGATCGATGTATTAACACGCCTAGCTGAGCTAGATGCTAAGAACCCAAATATTGTTAAAGAAAATGCAGACCTAGCAGAATGCGGCCCAATGGGAATGATGGGTGGTATGAGTCAACCACAAACACCTGCCAGTGTTAATATTACTGCCGGTAGTGGTCAAGAATTAAGTGCTATGCTTAAAGACATTATGTCATTGGCCGGCATACATAAAGTTGAACCTGAACATTTAGGAATTGAACATGATCCAATGACATTAACTGCTGAGCCAGTAGCCGCAGTTGGTCCGATGCCAACAGCCGGTGACGATATGCGCAGTGTTATTGACAAGCTAAATCCAGATACAGATGGTGAACAAGATGACGGGGAAGAAGTAACAGATGAAGGTCCAGTAGGCGCTGCTATTGGCGGAAATTTTGGATGGGATGCTGGCAAAGCTGCTGGTACTGCATTAGGCACAGCAGTTGGTGGTCCAGTTGGCGGATTAATAGGTGGAGGCCTTGGAGCAGTCGCAGGTGGAGTTGGCGGCGCTGAGCTCGGTGATAAGCTAACAGGTGAAGAAAGAGACTATACTGATAATAGTGGAAATAAACCAACTAGTGTTCCTTCAATGGATCATGATGCTATGTTAAACAAAGGTATGCAAAGTCAAGAAAATCCACAAGACGCTGGATTTGGTCGTAATACAATGCAACCTAATGCTAATGCTAATGCAACAGCATTTGAATCACTAATGGCCGAATACAAAAAGTTTATCAGCGAAAACACAATGAATATCCAGATCAACTAAGTTACTTACCAAGAAGTAACGATAACTCTATAACAAAGAAATAAAACTTTTAGGAAGTAATCCAAATAGCCTCTTCGGAGGCTATTTTTTTCATTAAATAGAAGTATGGCAACTAAAAATCTCGATAGCAATCTAATTAAAAAAGCACATTCTACTCAACGGTGGAGTGAAGAAGATATTGAGCATATGTTGAAGTGCAATGATCCAGTAACTGGTCCACAATATTTTTTAGAAAACTTTTTCTTTATACAACATCCTACTAAAGGTAAAATACAATATAAACCTTTTATATACCAAAAAAGATTATTAGATAGCTATCACGGAAATAGATTTAGTGTGAATATGCTAGGTCGTCAGATGGGTAAAACTACTACAGCAGTGGGATATCTTTTATGGTATGCTATGTTTATACCAGATAGTACCATTCTAATTTCTGCACACAAATATACAGGCGCACAAGAAATTATGCAGCGTCTACGTTATGCCTACGAAACTTGTCCTGATTTTTTACGAGCAGGTGTCACTAGTTATAATAAACAAAGCATAGAGTTTGACAATGGTTCACGCATTGTAGCACAAACAACTACAGAAACAACAGGTCGTGGTATGTCTGTATCATTGTTATATTGTGATGAGTTTGCCTACGTTGAACCAAATATTGCTGTAGAGTTTTGGACATCCATATCCCCAACATTAGCCACAGGTGGTAAGGCTATTATTACATCAACTCCTAACAGTGATGAAGATCAATTTGCACAAATTTGGAATGAAGCAAATAAAAGATTTGACGAGCACGGAAACTCAACAGTACTAGGTCGTAATGGATTCTTCCCCTGTATTGCAATTTGGAATGAACATCCGGATAGAGATGAAAAATGGGCCAATGAAGAACGTAGTCGAGTAGGTATAGAAAGATTTGATCGAGAACACGAATGTAAATTCTTGATCTTTGACGAGACCTTAATTAATAGTATTAGTCTATCAGATATGGAAGGTATCGAACCTATCATGAAGATGGGACAGGCTCGTTGGTATAAAACTATAAACCCACTTAGTACTTACATTGTTAGTTTAGATCCTAGTCTAGGCACAGGTGGCGATTATGCTGCTATAGAAATTATGGAAGTACCTAGTATGGAACAAGTTTGCGAGTGGCATCACAATATGACTCCTGTACAAGCACAGGCAAGAATATTAAGAGATCTTTTAAAGCATATTGATGAAAAATGTCAAGAGGCAGGAGTAACACCTAGCATCTATTATAGTGTAGAAAATAATACGTTGGGTGAAGCTGCATTAGTGGCTATAAATGAATTAGGTGAAGAAACTTTACCCGGATTATTTTTAAGCGAGCCTATAAAGAAAGGTCATGTACGTCGATTCCGTAAAGGATTTAACACCACTCATGCAGCAAAAATCTCAGCTTGTGCCAAACTTAAACAGCTAATTGAAAGTAGAAAAATCAAAGTAAACAGTAAAACATTGGTTAGTGAGTTAAAAACTTTTGTAGCACAGGGTATTACATTTAAGGCAAAAGTGGGTCAACACGACGATTTAGTATCGGCTTTATTGTTAGCTATGCGTATGATTATGTTATTACAGGACTGGGATCCTAGCATTTATGATAAAATGCGCGATCATACGGGTATGGAAGAGCACGATTTACCTATGCCTATTTACATTAGTACCTATTAATGTATAAATATAGAATATGAAATCCATACAAATTATTTCCCAAGATCTGTTTGACAAAGTTCGCAGCCGTTTCAGTAATCTTGAAATGGGCGATGAAACTGGCGCAGTAACTATTGATCCAGCAGAAGCACGTTTTTTTGACTTTGACTTTGTAAAAGAAAATATAAACCTAGGTCGTGTTAGCATTAGCCTTAACGAGTTAGGTAGTTTAAAAGTTTACTATAGTCAAGGTATTACAGAAAATCAAGATGATCCCGCTAAACAATTATGGTACAATTTCTTAAAAGAAATGAGATTTTTTGCAATGCGAAGATTATTACGTTTTGATACTCGTGATATTGCAAAGACCAATCTAGATAAAAATGATTTTCAATATTTGGCTAATAAAGAGCCTAAGGAAGAACAAGATATGACAACAATGAACGAAACTAAAAAAATTAAAAAAAGTGTGGCGGAAAACACAGGCCGCGAGATGACAAATACTCCACGTGATCGTTTGATATCAAGAATGAGTCCTAGTGTTGATAATAATGCATTATTGCAAAAAGTTGGAAAAGTAGTAAACAGTCCAGAATTTAATAGTGATGCTATTTTAAAAATTGTAGATGCTGGTGATACTATGACACATCCGGTTGGACGTTATATCCAAAAAGAATTTGATGAGCTACAATATGATTTAGGTAGAGCATACGAAGATCACCCTGAAGAAGTTGCTGAAAAACTATTAGCAATGTTGATAGATAGAACACAACAAGGTGTGGCGGAAGGTAGACTAGACGAACTTGGAAACACCGATGCCGGCAGAAAAGCACTTAGAGCCGTTCAGAAAAGAGGAGGCGACGAGATTACTGCTTGGAATAAAAAGCCAGAGAGCGGTTATTCTCCCACACCAACAAACGCAGCAAAACATTTTGATGCTAGTGTCTCTGCTGGTAACAGACTATACGGGGGCGGGCCTAATACATTGCGAAAAGACACGGTGCTTGCCCGCGATGCAATGCGTAGATATCATAAAGGCGAGCCAATTACTCCGAAAGAAGTAGAGATAATTAGTAAATGGTATCCAGGTTTCAAGGTA
>Ga0214919_10008639_pt1 | contig 13348 bp, 14 predicted proteins | sample LL1503_MetaG_FD_177994 | JGI IMG/M metagenome (GOLD analysis project Ga0214919, IMG submission 177994) | Freshwater microbial communities from Lake Lanier, Atlanta, Georgia, United States - LL-1503 | ecosystem: Environmental > Aquatic > Freshwater > Lake | place: USA: Georgia | collected...
CCGGCCTCCTCATCCCCGCCACTAGCCGCAACCAAACCCGCCGCCTCCGACGTCAGTAAGGCTCCGCCCGCGCCCGTTCGCGAGCCTAGGCCTTAGCCCACGGCGTGAAGCTCAGCGCCATAACGCCTGAGCCAGGCCCGACTTTTGCGCGGATCGCCGACCAGGGTCTGGACCCATCCCCAGAACTTGGGGCCATGATTGGCCTCGAGCAGGTGGGCGCATTCGTGGGCGGCGACATAGTCCATGACCTCATAGGGGGCCATGATGAGCCGCCAGCTATAGCGGATCTCGCCCACCGAGGCGGCTGCACCAAAGCCGAAGCGCCGTGCAGGTTTGCAAGACCCCCATCGGCCTCGCGCATCCATGATGGTCACGGAGGGCATGGGGGCTCCAAGAGCAGTGGCATGATAGGCCGTGCGTTCAGCCAGCACCTCAAGCGCCCTTGCCCGCAAGGCTCGCACCACCGCACGGCCAAAACTCTCATCATCTTCGCCGCCGCAGGTCAGGACCAGTTCGGCCCCCTCCTCATGCCAACGGGCACGGGCACGCGGCGTTCCGGCCGCTTCCAGACGGCAAGGCTGACCCAAGACAGAGATACTATAGCCCGGCGCCAGCGGCAGGGCCGACGGAAGGGCCTGAAGCTGCTGGCTGATCCATTCGGCCCGCTGCTGGGCAAAGGCCACTGCGCCGGGAAGATGTTTGAGGCTTGGCGCTATGGCGACGATCTGGCGATTAGCCGCATCAAGCCTCAGACTGATCCGCTGAGACCGGCTGCTGACCCGCAGCAACACCGGCGCGCCCGCAACCTCAATGCGGTCACCATCGGCTAGGGCCGGTGATTTCGAACGAAACAGAGCCATGGCCTTTAGTCTAGCCGAGGAATCAGCGATTGAGCGAGGCCAAAGACGACCTCGCCGCAATCACATCGTTGAGGCTCGAGCCCTAAACGGCTGCGACGAGGGCCTCAGCGGCGACCGCCCGCGACTCGACCTTGCGGATAAAGGCCCGGACTTCCGGATAGATATCCTCTTGGAACCGGCGACCATTGAACACACCATAGTGCCCGACATCCGGATGCACATAGAGTGAGCGCAGGTCCTCGGGGATGGCTGAGCAGAGGCCATGGGCGGCTTGGGTCTGACCCACACCCGAAATATCGTCCTTAGCGCCCTCAACGGTCATCAGCCCGATGTCGCTGATCGTTTCGGGCTTCACCAACCGACCGCGATGGGTCAGTTCGCCCTTGGGCAAGGAATATTTCTGGAACACATGCTCGATGGTTTGGAGATAGAACTCTTCGGACAGGTCGAGCACGGACAGATATTCATTATAGAAATCAAGATGCTTGTCGGCGCTGTCGCCGTCGCCCGCAACCAAGTGGTTGAAATAGTTCTTGTGGGCCTCTTGGTGGCGTTCCTTGTTCATCGACATGAAGCTGAACAGCTGAACAAAGCCCGGATAGACCCGGCGCATGGCTCCTGAATAGGGCAGCGGGACCGTGTAGATCATGTTGGATTTGAACCAGGCAAAGGGCCGGTCCTCAGCCAGTTTATTGGTCACGGTCGGTGACAGGCGCGCGTCGATGGGCGAGCCCATAAAGGTCATGCTAGCGGGACGGGAAGGATCGCCATCCTCGGCCATCAGGGCCGCCGCCGCCAAAACCGGAGGTCCAGGCTGACAGACCGTGACGACGTGAGGGCGCGGGCCAAGCGTGCGCAACATGGTCTGGATATGGTCGATATAGTCGTCAAGATCGAAGCGGCCCTCGAGCATCGGCACCTCGCGGGCATTGACCCAGTCGGTAATATAGACCTCGTGGTCCTGCAGGAAGGTCTCGACCGTGCCGCGCAGCAAGGTCGCATAGTGGCCAGACAGGGGCGCGACAATCAACACCGGCGGCTCAACCGTCTTGCGACCGGCCTTGCGCATATCTGACCCATCGCGGGTAAAGTGCAGCATCTTGCACCAGGGCGAGGACCAGACTGTGGTAATACGGACCCGCACGGCCGTACCATTGATCTGAACCGTGTCAATGCCCCACTGCGGCTTGCCATAGCGCCGGGTCACGTTGGAAAAGAGGTCTGCCGCCGCAAACATCGTCCGGCCAAGCTTGGACTCTGACGCCGGATTAAGCGCCGAGCCCCAAAAGTCCCGCGTCACCCGCGCCGCAGCCCGCAAAGGACCGGTCGCATAATAGGCGGCTTCGTGAACCGAATAGAGCATGGAAACGCCCCCCAAAAACCAATGCAACAATTATTGTGCGGCGCAGCATAACACGCAAAGGGTAAGCGGAGTCTATACGGACTTTTACCCTAATTTTGCCCCGCCCCATGGGTATGGGGCCTAGGATCCAGTCTTCATCGCATCCAGAATCTGGCGGGCGTTCTCGTCTGGGCTCAGACCATAGGCCAGCACGCGGCTGAACTTTCCGTCTCGATTCATCAGATAAATCAAAGATGTATGGTTAACCAGATAGGACTCTCCCGTCCCGTCCTTTTCGAAATAGGCGCGGTAGGCCTTGGCCGCTGCCTTGACCTGATCGGGCGTGCCGGTCAGGCCGATAATGCCCTTGGGAAATCCGGGACTGGCGAGATAGGCCTTTAATTTGGGCGCCGTGTCGCGCTCAGGGTCCACACTAATGAAAATAATCTGCAGATCCTTGCCCTTAGGACCCAACTGATCGACCGCCGCGCCGAGCGTTTGAAGGGTCGTCGGACAGACATCCGGGCAATAGGTGAAGCCAAAAAAGACCGCGCTCCACTTGCCCTTCAGCAGCCTTTGATCGACCGGTTTTCCGTCCTGATTCACCAGCTTAAAGTCACCGCCGATCTGCAAAGCCCCTTCGGCAGCCGAAGCCGGAGCCTTGGGCGCAGGCTCCTTGATGTAGACCAGCACGCCCAGCCCAAGGGCCGCCGCGACACAGCACAGGATCACCGCCAACCGGAACTGCTTCATCTCTTTAATCCTTCGCGCGGAGAGGCGCGTCTATTGTTCGCACAGGCCGCGCGCGCCCATGGCCTGCATTCCTTGCCAATATAGGCTATCAATGCCCATGCCCAAGACCAAACCGCCGCACCCGATGGATATGGACAGAGCCACCACCGGAACCCTTCTGGGGGGCCGAAGCGGTGATGGTCTGTGGCAAGAACCCTTAGCGCGGGGGAGATTGCGGCTTCGAACCCTTCTGGTCCTGCGCTGGCTGGGCATTGTCGGCCAAACGGTTGCAGTCCTGACCATCGGCTTGGGATTTGGCTTTTCCCTGCCCTTTTTGTGGTGCCTCAGCCTGATCGCGGCGAGCGCTTGGCTCAATGTCGTACTGTCCTTAGGTCGGCCCGGTCAGAAGTTCGCGCGAGGCTGGGAAGCGGCGGCGCAGTTGGGCTTTGATATTTTGCAGTTGGCCGCGCTGCTCTATCTCACAGGCGGCATAACCAATCCCTTCTCGCTGCTGCTGATCGCCCCCGTCACCCTTGCCGCCGCGACCTTGCCGGGTCGTTTTGCGATGGGGCTGGGCCTGCTGGCGGTCACGGCGGCTGTCATTCTCAGCCTCTGGTCTATGCCCCTGCCTTGGATCGCCGGAGAAGCGGTGCAACTGCCGCTGCTCTATCGGGCCGGGATGGCGATAGCGACCCTCACCGGCATTGCCTTTACCGCCGGCTATGCGTGGCAGGCCTCGGCAGAAGCCACCCGGATGGAGCTGGCCTTGAGCGTGGCCCAAACGGTTCTAGCGCGCGAGCAGCGCCTCGCCGCCCTTGGCGGACTGGCGGCCGCTGCCGCGCATGAACTGGGCACGCCTCTGGCCACCATTTCGGTTGTGGCCAAGGAGATGGTCCGCGAGGCCCCAGAGGGTCACCTGCGCGAAGATGCCGAACTGCTGGTCTCTCAAGCGGCAAGGTGCCGTGACATCCTGCTGCGCCTGACCCAAGAGCCTGAAACCGACGACATGGTCCATGGCCGCATGGCGCTGCAACAGTTTCTCGATGAGGTGATTGAGCCCTATCTACACGACGCTGTCCGCGTGATCGCGGTCATTGACGGCGTGGAGGGCAGCGAGGCTCCTGAGATCCAGCGCCTGCCAGAGGTCATGCATGCCCTTACGTGTCTGGTCGAAAATGCCGTCGATTTCGCCCGCACTGAGGTTCAAGTGATCGCCCGCTATGATGCGCGCACCTTGACCGTAGAGGTCCTCGACGATGGCCTAGGCTTTGCCGCCGACGTCCTGCTCAAGCTCGGCGAGCCCTATGTCACCAGTCGGCCCAGCGGAGAAGGATCTCGCACCGGCCATCTGGGCATGGGCCTTGGCTTCTTCATTGCCAAGACCCTGCTCGAGCGGACCGGCGCGATGGTTTCCTTTGGCAATGCCCGCCAAGGCGGCGCGACCGTGTCGGCGCGCTGGCCTCGCGAAAGGATCGAAGCCGATTAGAGTTGGGCGAGGATCGCTGCACCCATCTCTTCGGTGCTGAGCTTGCCGCCCAGATCACGGGTCCGCGCGCCGCCATTTAGCGCGCCCTCAACCGCGCCGTAGAGACGGTCGGCCAGATCAGGCCGCTCCAGCGACCAACGAAGCGCCATCTCGAAGGATAGGATCGCCGCCACCGGATTGGCGACGCCTTGGCCCGCAATATCAGGTGCCGAACCATGGATCGGCTCATAGAGACCGGGCTTGCCCGCCACGCCCAAGGCCGCTGAGGGCAGAAGCCCAATCGAGCCCGTGGCCATCGAGGCCTGATCGGACAACAGGTCGCCAAACAGGTTGTCGGTCAAGATCACGTCGAACTGTTTGGGATTGCGCACCAACTGCATCGAGCAATTGTCGGCCAGCATATGGTCAAGCTTCACATCGGCATATTCACGGGCGTGAATTTCGGTCACGACCTCGCGCCAGAACAGGCCGCTTTCCATGACGTTGGACTTTTCGGCGCTGGTGACGCGGTTATCTCGGCTGCGGGCCAGCTCGAAGGCGACACGGGCAATGCGCTCGATCTCGCTGGTCGTATAGACTTGGGTGTCAAAGCCCCGGCGCTGGCCGTCAGGCAGGGTCTCGATGCCGCGCGGCTGACCAAAATAGACCCCGCCGCAAAGCTCGCGAACGATCATAATATCAAGGCCCGCGACCACCTCATGCTTCAAGGTCGAGGCGTCGGCCAAGGCATCAAAACAGATGGCTGGGCGAAGGTTGGCAAAGACATCCATCGACTTGCGAAGGCGCAGAAGGCCCGCCTCGGGCCGCACATCGCGCCCAACGCCTGCCCACTTAGGACCGCCTACCGCGCCCATCAGCACCGCATCGGACGCCAGAGCCACCGCCTCAGCCTCTGCCGTCAGGGGCGTGCCATGAAGATCATAGCTGGCCCCGCCAAAGGGACGCTCAATGAGGGTCAGTTCCAAGCCGCCCTTGGCGATCAGCGCCGCCACGACCTTGCGCACCTCGGCAATAACTTCAGGACCGATCCCGTCTCCGGGCAAAAGCAACAGGGTTTTCATGGGAATGTCTTTGGCTGAAAGGATGGGGTGAGCGTTAGAGCCCGGTTTGATTGACGACCTCAAAGGCGGTGAGCCTTCGCTCAAAGGGCCCCGCAGCGGCCAGCGCCGCGCGCCATACGGCCATGTGCGAACTCTTGAAATGGTCGTCGAGCGCCGCTTGCGAGACCCAGCTTTCCGACACCCAGACCAGACCCGGCTCGGTCAGGTCATAACCATAGGCATAGGTGATACAGCCCGGTTCGGCGCGCGAGGCAGCCATCATGGCGAGCATGGCGGGGCGAAGGCTTTCGACGGCCTCTGGGGGAACCTGCAAGGTGCCCGCGACCAGAATCATGCCGCGACCCAAGGCTGGGTCAGACGGCGTTGGGCTTCGAAATCGTCGATGCTGCTGACATGCTGCAGGGTCTCGCCAATGGCATCCAAGCCTTTGACCAACTTTTCCTGCCGCCCGGCATCGAGATTGAAGTTAACCACCCGGCCCGAGGGCAGGGTTACGGTCTTGGCTTCCAGATCGACACTGAAGACGTGATTGCCGCCGCGGGCCTCGTCCATCAGGCTTCGAACCTCGTCTTCAGGCAGCACGATGGGCAAGAGGCCATTGTTGAAGCAGTTGTTATAGAAGATGTCGGCAAAGCTGGTGGAGATGACGCAGCGAATGCCGAAATCTAGCAGGGCCCACGGGGCGTGCTCACGGCTCGAACCGCAGCCGAAATTATCACCCGCGATCAAGACGCCCGCAGAGGCATAGTCCGGCTGATTGAGCACGAAATCCGGCTTTGGCGAACCGTCCACCTCATAGCGCATGGCCGCGAACAGGCCCTTGCCAAGACCTGTCCGTTCGACGGTCTTTAGATAGCGGGCAGGAATGATCTGGTCGGTATCGACATTGGCAATGTCGAGCGGCGCGGCGCGGGCATCAAGGCGCGTGAAGGGCTTCATGGCTCAGGCCACTCCATCAACGGGGGGAAGGTCGCGCATATCGATCATATGGCCCGCAATGGCCGCCGCCGCCGCCATGGCCGGGCTCATCAGATGGGTTCGGCCACCGGGACCTTGACGACCCTCGAAATTGCGGTTGGAGGTCGAGGCGCAGCGCTCGCCGGGAACCAGCTTGTCCGGGTTCATGCCCAGGCACATGGAACAGCCCGGCTCGCGCCAGTCGAACCCGGCGGCGATGAGGATCTGGTCCAGACCTTCGGCCTCGGCCTGATCGCGCACGAGGCCAGAGCCGGGAACGACCATGGCGCTGACGTGAGCGGCAACCTTACGGCCCCGCGCCACATCGGCCGCGGCGCGCAGATCTTCGATGCGGCTATTGGTGCAAGACCCGATAAAGACCCGGTCGATGCGGGCCTCGCGGATCGGTTGGCCACCGATCAGGCCCATATAGTCCAAGGCCCGCTGAATCTGAGTGGCGCGGGCGGCGTTGGGCGCTTCGGCAGGATCAGGCACATTGCCCGACACCGGCACGACATCTTCTGGACTGGTGCCCCAGGTGACCAGAGGGCTGAGCGAGGCCGTATCAATGCGAATCTCGCGATCAAAGACGGCGTCGGGGTCACTCTGGAGGCTCGACCAATAGGTCATGGCCGCTTCCCAGGCCGCGCCCTTGGGGGCCGCATGGCGTCCACGCATATAGTCAAAGGCCTTGGCATCGGGGGCGATCAGACCGGCCTTGGCCCCCGCCTCGATGGTCATGTTGCAAAGGGTCATGCGACCCTCCATCGACAGGGCCTCGATGGCGGGACCGGCATATTCGATCACCGAACCGGTGCCGCCGCCTGTGCCGATCAGGCCGATCAGGGCGAGGGCAAAGTCCTTGGCCCCGACACCGGGCGCAGGCTCGCCGTCAAACCAGACGCGCATATTCTTGGCCTTGCGCTGACGCAGGGTCTGGGTGGCCAGGACATGCTCGACCTCGGAGGTGCCGATGCCGTGGGCCAAGGCCCCGAAGGCACCGTGTGTAGAGGTGTGGCTATCGCCGCAGACAATGGTCATGCCCGGCTGGCTGCGGCCCTGTTCGGGACCCACCACATGAACAATACCGTTGCGCACATCCCCCATGGGGAAGAACTCGATCCCCGCCTCAGCGACATTGCGCTCTAGGGTTTGCAGTTGCAGCCGCGCCTCATCATCGGCCACAGCGCCCGTGCCTGCCGCCTGATTGATGGTCGGCACATTATGATCCGCGACCGCGAGGGTCCGGTCTGGCCGACGCACAGGACGCCCCGCCGCGCGCAGACCTGCAAAGGCCTGGGGCGTGGTCACCTCGTGGATCAGGTGCAGGTCAATATAGAGGATGGTCTCGCCGTTGGCATCTTCCGCCACCCGGTGCGCATCCCAGATCTTGTCATAGAGGGTTTTGCCGGTCATCCCCGCGATTTAGGGGATTTCTGCCGCTATTGCCAGAGCCGCGAGGGGTTTGGGGGCGGATTCTAACCCCCAAAGAAAAAGGCCCCGGTGTTTCCACCGGAGCCTTTGAAGGTCGTGTCCGTCGAAGATCTTAGTCTTCGGTCGGAGCAGTCTTTGGCGCGCGAACGGTTTGACGTTCGGCGATGCGGGCGCTCTTGCCGCGACGGTCGCGCAGATAATAGAGCTTGGCACGGCGGACGACGCCGCGACGCTTGACCTCGATGGATTCAATCATCGGCGACAGCAGGGGGAACACCCGTTCCACGCCTTCACCGAAGGAAATCTTGCGAACTGTGAAGTTCTCTTGGATGCCGCCGCCGGAGCGGGCGATGCAGACGCCCTCATAGGCTTGGACGCGCTCGCGCTCGCCTTCCTTAATGCGGACATTGACGCGCAGCGTATCGCCGGGCTGGAAGTGGGGGACGCCGCGCAGGGCGAGTAGGCGCTGAGCTTCTTCGTGCTCCAGCGTTTGGATCATGTTCATCGGTCTATCTCCTGGGCTTAATCGCCCTTTGCCTGTTGTTTGGCGAGGCGCGCAGCCCATAGGTCGGGCCGACGCTCGCGGGTCGTGTCTTCTCTCAGCTTTTGGCGCCATTGTCGGATCACCTGATGGTTTCCCGATAACAGCACCTCGGGGATGTCCAACCCTTCGAACGTCCGCGGTCTCGTATAGTGCGGATGTTCAAGGAGCCCGTCCTCGAAGCTTTCTTCCTCCAGCGATGCAGCCTGACCCAGAACCCCTGGAACCAGCCTGACGCAGGCCTCAATCGCGACCATGGCCGCAGCCTCACCACCGGCAAGAACCGCGTCACCGACGGCGACCTCTTCGAACCCTCGGGCATCAAGCACCCGCTGGTCCACCCCCTCGAACCGACCGCACAGGACAATGATGCCCGGCGCTGTCGCCCATTGTTTTACACGCGCCTGAGTCAAGGGCCGACCCCGTGCGCTCATGTACAAAAGCGGCCGTCCTGCCAGCTCAAGATTATCGAGCGCAGCAGCGATGACGTCCGCCTTCATGACCTGTCCCGGGCCGCCACCCGCAGGGGTATCGTCCAAGAAGCCGCGCTTATCTGCTGAAAATTGCCGAATGTCCACTGTTTCCAAGGACCAAAGGTTCTGTTCACGCCAAGCGGTGCCGATAAGCGACACCCCAAGAGGCCCGGGAAAGGCCTCTGGAAACATGGTCAGAACAGAAACAGCGAAGGTCATGGGCAGGCGCGATCCAAAGGCAAAGACCTGCGCCTTATAGGGCCCCGCGCTACATTGCCCAAGTGGTACGGCACGTCTCAACCGCCCAGCCCTTGGCCGAGCGGCGCAAGAGACAGACCTGACCCTCTCCGACCACCGGGTTGGGGGTGGGATCGAGCCCCAAGGCCCTTGGATTTTGCGGGCCAACATGGCCCACGCCAATGACGGCCAAATTTCCGCTGACACTAATCATGGGCGCACCAATGAAACTGTAGGAGGGCCCAAGGCTCATGGTGGGGTGGCCCTTAAAACCCAAGGCTTTCCATGTGCAGGCCATATCATAGGGCTGCACCTGGGTTTTCAGGCTTGCGGCCTCAAGATCGAGTTGATCGTCGTCGCTGAGGCTTGGGAACTGGACACTGACCAAAGGTGCCTCCCCCCTATTCACGCGGGTGCGCAGGCGCGAGAGCGATAGGCCTAAAGGCTTGTGGCGCAACACGGCGGCAATGGTCAAACATTCTCGGTCATTGGCCTCGATCTTAGCCAGACGATAGATCACCTCACCCGTCGCGCCCCGATTCAACCGGCGGTCAGACTGCTGAATCACCACGCGGGCGGCCCCGCAACTGCTGACCATCAGACCCATAAGTCCAACGCAGATCAGACGAGGAAAGATAGATTGGCGCATGACATCCCCATAGTGCGACAGCCTGCCCCCTCTATGCCGCTTTGGTGCTTGAGGCGATAGGCGCCTTGCGATGGTCTCGACGGCCCGCTATTGCCCGGCCATAATCACGCTGACCGACCGTCTGGCCGCTGACCTCAGGACCCCTTCCGATGAGCACGCACGAAAATCTCAAAGAACTGCTTAATCTCGAAGCCATCGAGGTAAATCTTTTTCGCGGATTTACCCATGATCAGCGGCAAAAGCGGATTTTTGGCGGTCAGGTGATCGCCCAAGCCCTGATGGCGGCCTATCGCACAGTCGAGGACCGTATCTGTCACTCGCTGCACTGCTATTTCATCCGTCCCGGCGATCCCAATGTGCCGATCCTCTATCAGGTCGAGCGGGCGCGGGACGGCAAGAGCTTTGCCACGCGCCGGGTCGCGGCCATCCAGCATGGCGAGCAGATCTTCAACCTCGCGGCCTCATTCCAGACGCCGGAAGATGGGTTTGAGCACCAACTGACCATGCCCGAGGCCCCCGCCCCCTTGAGCGTCACCGACGACTTTGAAGAGCGCAAGCGTCTGGCCGCCAACCTACCCCCGCGCGCTGCTGCTGGGTTCTTACGTCCTATGGCCATCCAGATGCGCTCCGTTGATCCCCAGTCGCTGAGCCATCCCAAGATCTTGCCCGGTCGCCAACAGGTCTGGATGAAGTCCACCGATCCGGTCGATGATGATGTCGCCTTCAATCAGGCGGTCTTGGCCTATGCCTCGGATATGAGCCTTTTGGGCACGTCCATGCGCCCGCACGGCATTGTATGGACCACACCAGGCTTCCAGAGCGCCAGCCTCGACCACGCCATCTGGTTCCATCGCCACAGCCGCTTTGACGGCTGGCACCTCTATGATCAGGACAGCCCCAACGCCCACGGCGCGCGTGGCTTCATCCGCGGCGAGATCTACACCGAAGACGGCACGCTCATAGCCTCCGTCGCCCAAGAGGGCCTGATCCGCTATCGCGCCCCCGAGATGTGAGGGAGCGTGGGTGAAGTCCCCCTTCGGCCCTTCGGGCCACTTCCCCCAGAGGGGGAAGATTTACCGTCTCTTGATCTTCCCCCTCTAGGGGAAGTACCGGCGTAGCCGGGGTAGGGGGTACTACTCTTCCACAACCACCACCGGCACACCAACAATCCGGCCACCCGCAAGGTCGATCTCGGGGACCAGTTCGCGGGTGAAGGGCAGGTACCAGCTATTGCCGCGGGCGGGCTGGACCTCGATCAGGTCGCCGGCGCCGAAATTCTGAACCGCCTTAACCTTGCCCAGCACGAGGCCTTCGGGCGACTCCACCCGCAGACCGATTAGATCAGCCAGATAGAACTCGTCATCATCGGTTGGGGGCAAAAGTTCGCGCGGAACATAGAGCTCGGTGCCGCGCAGGCGGTCGGCCTGTTCCTTGGTCTCGACCTCTTTGGCGCGGCCAATGAGCCCGCCCTTGGTCGAGCGACCCGAGATCATGGTCAGGCCCGGAGAGCCATCCTTACGGCGTAGGTCGCGGTAATTGACCACCGACAGGGGCGCTTCGGTAAAGGTGGTCAAACGGATTTCGCCGCGCACGCCAAAGGCGCCAGCGACCCGGCCGACCAGGACGAGGCGGTTGTCTTGCGTCATGAACATCCTAAGGAACAGAAAAACATCAGGCGCGATCTTCCGAGACCGCGCCTGACGACGTCAAGAGGCCGATTGGCCCTCGACCTATGCCTCTTCGGCGGGGGTCTCTTCAGCAGCAGCCTCTTCGGCTGGCGCTTCTTCAGCAACGACCTCTTCAGCGGCGGCCTCTTCAGCAGGAGCCTCTTCTACGGCAGGAGCCGCAGCGGCAGCAGCGGCAGCTTCAGCGGCGGCAACGGCAGCCGCAGCCGCATCAGCCTTGGCGGCCTCTTCAGCGGCAATACGGTCGGTATCGCGCTTGGCGCGCTCGGCAACGCGCTCTTGCGCCTTCTTGCCTGGCTTTGCCCGGTTGGGGTTATTGCCATGTTCCCACTTGACCAGACCTTCAGCGGCCAAGAAGCGTGCGACGCGGTCAGAAGGCTGAGCGCCCTTGGCGAGCCAAGCGGTGATGCTCTCAAGCTTCAAGGTGACGCGTGAAGGATCGTCCTTCTTGAGCAGCGGGTTATAGGTGCCCACCTTCTCGATGAAGCGGCCATCGCGGGGCGCGTGGCTGTCAGCGATGATGATCGAATAGTAAGGGCGCTTCTTGGTGCCCCCACGGGTCAAACGGATACGCAGCATGGGTTAGTCCTTTCGAAGATCGTTTTTTGATCAGGATTTAGGTTTGAACAGACCGCCTAAGCCAGGAAGGCCTGCCGGAGGTTTTGCAGCGCCGCCCAGACCCGCGAGGGGAGACCCGGAAAGACCGGGCAAGGACGGAGAAGAGGGATCGGACGCGGCCATCTTGCCGCCGCCCATAGATTTCATACGGTCCAGATCCGCGCCGCCGCCGCCACTGGGCAGGCCGGGGATCTTGGCGCCCATCATCTGGGCCATGCGGGCCATGCCCTTGCCGCCATCACGGCTCATCATCTTGAAGGCGTCGGCCATCTGACGATGTTGCTTGAGCAGGCGGTTGATCTCGGCCACGTCAACGCCAGAACCGGCGGCGATGCGCCTCTTGCGCGAGGCGGCCAGAATGTCGGGCTTCTTACGCTCCATCGGGGTCATGGACGAGATGATCGCCAACTGACGGGAGATCGACTTGTCGTTCATATTGGCTTCGGCGATCTGTTGCTTGGCCTTCTGGACGCCCGGAAGCATGCCCATAATGCCCTGCATGCCGCCCATGCGCTGCATCTGACGCAGTTGGTCGGACAGGTCTTCCAGATCGAACTGCCCCTTCGCCAGACGGCGGGCCATCTTTTCGGCCTTGGCCTGATCGAGATCAGCCGCAGCTCGCTCGACCAGAGCGACAATATCGCCTTGACCTAAGATCCGGCCCGCAACCCGGCGCGCATCAAAGACATCGAGCGCTTCGATCTTTTCGCCCGCGCCCATGAACTTGATCGGCAGGCCAGTGACCGCCCGCATCGACAGGGCCGCACCACCGCGCCCATCGCCATCGGCGCGGGTCAGGATCAGGCCGGTCAGGGGCAGGCGCTCATGGAAGGCCTTGGCGGTACGCACCGCATCTTGACCGGTCAGGCTGTCGGCGACCAGCAGGGTCTCGACCGGATTGGCGATGCGCGCGATCTCAGAGGCTTCGGCCATCATGGCCTCGTCCAAGGTCGTGCGACCGGCCGTATCGAGGATCAGAACATCATAGCCGCCCAGCTTGGCAGCACTGATGGCGCGGCGGGCAATGTCGGGCGCGCTTTGCCCGGCCATGATCGGCAAGGTGTCGACACCGGCCTGCTGACCGAGAAGAGCAAGTTGCTCCATCGCCGCCGGACGGCGCGTGTCGAGCGAGGCCATCATGACCTTCTTGCGCTCGGTCTTGAGGATGCGCAGGGCCAGCTTGGCCGAGGTGGTGGTCTTGCCCGAGCCCTGAAGACCGGCCATCAGGATCACAGCCGGGGGATTGGCCGCCAGATCGAGCGGCGTCGGCTCT
>Ga0214919_10008640_pt1 | contig 13347 bp, 11 predicted proteins | sample LL1503_MetaG_FD_177994 | JGI IMG/M metagenome (GOLD analysis project Ga0214919, IMG submission 177994) | Freshwater microbial communities from Lake Lanier, Atlanta, Georgia, United States - LL-1503 | ecosystem: Environmental > Aquatic > Freshwater > Lake | place: USA: Georgia | collected...
TGCTTAGCTCAGTCGGTAGAGCGGCGCCCTTACAAGGCGTAGGTCGGCGGTTCGACCCCGTCAGCACCCACCACCCCCAAGCAGAGGCGAACAGGTTGTTCGCCTTTTGTCTTTTTGAGACATTTAAAGCGTCAATAGACAGAGAGTTCTTACATGTTTGATTTTGTCCGTAACAACACCAAGATCATGATGGGCTTATTGTTCCTGCTCATCATTCCTTCCTTCGTCTTGTTTGGTCTTGAAGGTTATAGCCGTTTCAACGACAAAGGGACCGTCGTTGCCAAGGTCAACGGTAACAAAATCAGCCAAACTGAGTGGGATGCTGCGCACAAGCGGGAAGTCGATCGAATTCGGGCCTCCATGCCCACGATTGATGTCAAATTGTTTGACACGCCAGAAGCAAAGTACGCCACGCTAGACCGATTGGTTCGTGACCAGGTTATTTCAGCAGCAGCTCAAAAACTGCAGTTGGTGGCCAGCGACACCCGATTGGCGCGCGAGTTGCAGCAAAGCCCTGCCATCGCGGCTTTGCGCACCCCCGATGGCAAGCTTGACATGGAGCGTTACAAACAACTCGCAGCCTCTCAGGGTATGACACCAGAAATGTTTGAAATGCAAGTGCGTGCAGATTTGTCCAATCGGCAAGTCATTCAAGGTGTTCAATCATCTGCCTACGCAACTTCTGCGCAAACGCAAACGGCCATGAACGCTTTCATGCAAAGACGTGAAGTTCAAATTTTGAACTTTCCAGCTGCTGATTACCTCGGAAAAATCACGGTCTCTGATGTTGATTTGCAGGCTTACTACGATAAAAACAAAGACAAATACCAATCGGCTGAGTCCGCTGACATCGAGTATGTTGTTCTCGACATTGAAACCCTGCGTCAATCGATGAATTTGAACGAACAAGACTTGAAGTCTTACTACGAGCAAAACTTGCAGCGTTTGTCCAGCAAAGAAGAGCGTCGTGCCAGTCATATTTTGATCACCGCAGCCAAGGATGCGCCTGAAGCTGAGAAAAAAACAGCTCGTGCCAAGGCTGAAGAATTGTTGAAATTGGTCAAAGCCAAGCCTGCCAGCTTCGCCGATGTGGCTCGTAAAAACTCGCAAGATCCCGGTTCCGCTGTCAAAGGGGGTGACCTGGACTTCTTCGGTCGTGGTGCCATGGTGAAAGCCTTTGAAGATGCGGCATTCAGTTTGAAAAAGTCAGACATCAGCGACTTGGTTGAGTCGGAGTTTGGTTATCACATCATTCAACTCACAGACATCAAGGCCGCGAAGGCACAAAGTTTTGAGTCGCTGCGCCCCACCATGGAAGCAGACTTGAAGAAACAACAAGCCCAGCGTAAATATGCCGAGCTGGCCGAAACATTTACCAACATGGTCTACGAGCAGTCTGACAGCTTGAAGCCTGTGGCAGACAAGCTCAAACTCAGCATCCAAAAGGCCAGTCAAGTGACGCGCCAACCTGCGCAAGCGTTACATACCAAGGGTCTATTAAGTCATCCAGGTTTGTTGCAAGCGCTGTTTAATGAAGCATCCTTGCAAAAGCAACGCAACACAGAAGCCATTGAGGTGGCACCTAGCACCCTGGTTTCTGCCCGTGTTGTGAAGCATCAGCCTGCAGCCACCTTGCCCTTTGTTGAAGTGAAAGAATTTGTGAAGCGTGCTTTAACTCAGGAAAAGGCCGCTGAGATGGCCAAGGCCCAAGGCGAGCAACGTTTGTCTGCACTCAAAGCCAGCACAGGTGCTGACAATTTGCCCAATGCCTTCGTGATCTCACGCGAAAAAACTCAAAAGCAATTGCCCAAAGTGGTTGATGCTGTTCTGCGCGCCGATCCCAACAAGTTGCCCTCAGTCAGTGGCGTAGATTTGGGCAGCCAAGGTTTTGCGGTGGTTCGTGTGACCAAGATCCTGCCACCTGAAGCTGAAAACAAAGAACTCATGATGCAGGCCCAGCAGCAATTCACCCAGCTTTGGGGCACAGCTGAAACGCAGGCCTACATAGCCCAGTTAAAGACCCTGATGAAGGCCGAAATCTTGGTACCTAAACCCAGTGCTGCAAAGCCAAAGACAGAGGCGCAGGGGGCCTGAGGGGGAAAAAGTTTCGGCTATAATCCCGCTTCTACGGTGGCTGTAGCTCAGTTGGTAGAGTCCAGGATTGTGATTCCTGTTGTCGTGGGTTCGAGCCCCATCAGCCACCCCATCAAATTCAAAGGGTTTGCAAGATTTCTTGTAAACCCTTTTTGTTTGTCGGGACTGAACCCCAATCAAGCAACTCAATGACAAAACCCTATACCTCAAATTGAGTTTGAAAAATGGTTTAATGACATTTTTATGTCAGACCTGCCCATTTTGAATCAAACTTCAAAGACTTTCAATCCCGCAATCGACATCGTTTACCTTTGGGTGAATGGCAACGATGGCGAGTGGCGCGCCAAGCGCGAGAAATCTGCTCAGAAGTTAGAAGCGACTGGCAACTTAGGTTTTGCCAAGTTTGGAAATGTTGAAGGTCGTTACCGCGACAACGACGAGTTGCGGTTTAGCTTGCGCGCACTTGAAAAGTTCTTTCCTGAACATGGACACATTTATATCGTCACAGATGGTCAGGTGCCCGATTGGTTTCAAGCCTCAGATCAAATTACTTTGGTTGACCACCATCAGCTGATTCCCCATTCAGCCTTGCCCACCTTTGATTCAGGCAATATCGAGTCTTATATTCATCACATTCCAGGGCTTTCAGAACGCTATTTTTATTTGAACGACGATGTGTTCTTTGGTGCGCCAGTCTGTTTGGACAGTTGGTTTTTTGAGAATGGCTTTTATGTTTCTTGGTCTGATGAGCCTGAGGTGATTGGCAACAAGTTGCAGGTTGAATCGACCTCCCTTGAAAATGCCAGTCGACTGTCTAAGCAATGGCTTCAAACAAAATTAGACAACTCGACCCTGCAAGCTGAATCAAGTGCCAGAAAAATGGACCCTCAGTATCAGCATACCTCTAGAACTTTCTCACATTCTCCAAGGCCCATGCTGAAGTCGGTGATGTTAGAGATTGAAAGAGATGCGCCAGAGTTATTTGAGCGGGTCAGGTCAACTGTTTTTCGCACTTGGAACAAGCCAACCATCATTTCCGACTTTGTACTGCGATGGGCTTTGGCGCATCGCTTGGCCAAAACCATTGACCACTCCCATTTGTACATAGCAACTGGTCAATTGTTGGAAGCTCAATCGCTCAAGCATCTCAAAAAAAAGTTTGGCAGTTTAGATTTCTTTTGCATCAACGACACCACAGACGATGCCCATGATGGCGACCCTCGCTTGCTTCAAGTCCGTCAAATTTTGAATGTGCTGCTACCCAACTCTTCTCAGAGTGAAATGGCAGAGAGTCGTGATAGCCATTCGCTGCAAGTTCAGGCCACTGTTTAACGCTCCAAGGGGTGCAATCTAATGTCAAACGATCGACTCACTGCCACTCAAGTCGAAGCCTGTATGACAAGTCTTAAGCAGTGGACATGCAACTTCGCAGAGTCAAGTATCCTCAAAGAATGGCGGTTTGATAGTTTTAAAACAGCAATCGCCATGTTGGTCCGGGTGAGTGAATTGGCTGAAAGCCACAACCACCATCCAGAAATGGTGTCGTCCTACACCCTTGTTCGCATTAAATTGTGGACACACGATGCGAATGGCTTGACAAGCAAAGACTTTGAATTGGCAAAGGCAATTGACAAGCTTGTTAAAGAAGAATTTTCGCAAGTAAAATCAATTTGACCGTCAATTGATGGCCTGAAGCAAATTCTTTTTTTCATCCACAGGAGTTGTTGGAGATGACGGCATCAAAAACAAAATCAGCACCCGCTCGCCACACCAAACAACTCACTGTCGAGTTAATGTGGCAACTCCAAAGATTGGGTGCGCCAAGCATTAGCCCAGACGGCGCACAGGTGGTGTGTACAGTCGCACAACCCTCTGTCAAAGAAAACACCATTCAAAGTGCTATTTGGCTGTTGTCTACCCTAGGAGGTGAGCCCAGACAACTCACGCAATGTGGCGACAAAGACGGCCGCCCCCAGTTCTCACCGCAAGGCGATTGGGTGGCGTTTGTGGCCAATCGAGAGCAAAACGGCAAGAAGGACGAGGAGCCTCAGCTCTACCTGATTCCACCCGATGGCGGTGAAGCCAAGCGCGCAGGTGAAGTACCCACGGGTGTGGTCGATTTCAAATGGTTTCCTGATGGCCAACGCGTCGCTTTCATCACCTGGGCCTGGCCACAGCTGAAGGGCGTTTCACAAGCAGACAAACTCAAGGAAACCAAAGCACGCAAAGACAGTGCTTTTGCTACAGAGGATGCGGTGTATCGCCACTGGGATCACAACTTGCCCATGGGCCGAGTGCCTCATTTGTGCACCATGGAATTAAAGAGTGGTCACGTGGTGGACTTGTTAGAAGGCACCGACTATGAACTTCCGCGCCGTGAACCCAGTGCCAATGAATTTGACATCTCGGCCGATGGGAAAAACATCACTTTCGTGTTCGACCCTGAAAAAGGTCAGAATGCAGCGCCCCGCATGGCCTTGGCTGAAATTCAATTGAAGGGCAGCAAAGTCATTGCCATTCGCGACTTGGTGAAAGACGCCGCTTGGGATTTTTCAGGACCTTCCTACAGCCCAGCAGGCGATCAGTTGGCCTTCTTGGCATCGCATCAAGCGTTAAAGCACACGCAGCCCAATCACTTGGCTTTGCTTGAACTTCCAAAGCCATCAGCGTCTAAATCTACCAAACAAGCAACGCCTTGGAAAACCATCAGCGCCAAGTGGGACCGTGAACCCCAAATGCCTCTGAAGTGGAGCGAGGACGGCAGTGCGTTGATGTGCAAAGCAGAAGACCGAGGTCGTCAACACGTATGGCGTTTTGACATTGCTAAATCGCAGCCTGTTGTGGTTGCGGAAGGCGGCACCATTCATGCCTTTGATGAAGCGGCCGGGCAATTGGTCACCCTCATTGACAAGGCAGTTCATCCAGGTCGTATTCAGGTCAACCAAGTGGATGAGTCGGGGCGCAGTATACCGTCTGCTGCAAAACGCATTGAGCATTTCAACGATGATTTGCTCAAGGACATTGTTTTAGGCCGCACCGAAGAGCACTGGTTCAAAGGTGCCCAAGGAGACGATGTGCAAGTGTGGTTGCACTACCCACCTGGCTTTCATCAAACCAAAAAATACCCCTTGCTTCACACCATTCATGGTGGGCCGCACACCGGCCCTGGCGATGTCTGGCATTGGCGTTGGAACTACCATGTATTTGCGGCCCAAGGCTATGTGGTGGCCAATGTCAACTACCACGGCTCATCTGGTTTTGGTTTGAAGTTTCTCGACTCAATCACCCACAAATGGGGTGACTTGGAATTGCAAGACATGGAAGCTTGCACCGATTGGCTGCGCAAAAAAACTTGGATCGACAAGGGGCGCGTGTTTGCAACAGGCGGAAGCTACGGTGGCTACATGGTGGCATGGATGAATGCGCATGTGAAACCAGGGCGCTATCAGGCTTATGTCTGCCACGCGGGTTGCTTTGACTGGGTGGGTATGTTCTCTGACGATGCCTATGGTTGGCATGCACAAGAGTTGGGTGGCTGGTATTGGAACGACATGAAGAAGGTGCACTCACAAAGTCCGCATGCCTATGCTGCCACCATGCAAACGCCAACCTTGGTCATTCATGGTGCCAAAGACTATCGCGTGCCAGACGCGCAAGGATTGGCCTACTACAACACGCTTAAGGCAAAGGGAGTAGATGCACGATTGCTGTGGTATCCCGATGAAAATCATTGGATCTTGAAGCCCGCCAACAACGTGATTTGGTACCACGAGTTTTTTGACTGGATCAAACGCTATGACCCAGCTTTCAAAAAGAAAAAATAATTCAGAAGATTGCGCCTGCGCAAAGCAAGCGCTACTTTCTTAATTGACCATCACCAATTTGCCCATGACCGCACGTGAACCCATGTGGGCATAGGCGGCTTTTAATTCGCTCATCGGCATGGTTCTGTCAATCACAGGTTTGACTTTGCCTTGTGCATACCACTGAGCCAACTCTGCCATCATGGCTCCATTAGCTTGGGGTTCGCGGCGTGAAAAGTCACCCCAGAAAACGCCCACAATGGATGCGCCTTTGAGCAAAGCCAAATTGAAAGGCAGGGCGGGAATAGGGCCGGCCGCAAAGCCCACCACCAAGTAGCGACCACGCCATGCGATGGACCTGAACGCAGGTTCGGCAAAGTCACCACCGACGGGGTCGTAAATCACATCAGGGCCTTTGCCTTCAGTGATTGTTTTAAGTGCTTCCCGAATATTTTGCGTGGTGTAGTTAATGGTTTCATCGGCGCCTAAAGACTTGCAGAGTGCGCATTTTTCGTCGGTCGATGCAGCAGCAATGACTCGAGCGCCTGCAGCTTTTGCAATTTGAATAGCAGCAGTGCCAACGCCACCGGCAGCACCCAGCACTAGCACCGTTTCGCCAGCTTTCAAAGCCGCGCGATCGATGAGTGCATGGTGCGACGTGGCGTAGATCATGATGAAGGCCGCAGCGTCTACGGCAGGAAAGCCGGGGAGCAGGGGCATGCACAACTTGGCGGGTGCGAGGGTGTGTGTGCCAAAGCCACCGGTACCCGATAAACAGGCCACAGATTGCCCCACCTTCAGGTGCGTCACGCCTTCACCAACCGCTTCAATCACACCCGCATATTCTGAACCTGGCACAAATGGCAGGTCAGGTTTCATTTGGTATTTGTTTTGAACGATCAGCAGGTCGGGAAAGTTCAAACTGGCTGCCTCAATGCGGATCAAGACTTGACCCGATTGGGGCGCGGGCGTCGGTATTTCTTTCCAATTTAAAGCATCAACACCTACAGGGTTTTCACAGAGCCAAGCATGCACAGAAATTCTCCTCAAAAATCATTCAATTCATTGAATATAAAGGGCAAACAAGCCATTGGCTTGTCTCGGTAGCGACCTACAATTGAACTCTAGGACTGACCCATGAAAATATTGATCTCCAACGACGATGGCTACCGTGCTGAAGGCATTGTGGCGCTTCACCACGCCCTCAGGCAAGTGGCCGATGTGGAAGTGGTCGCGCCTGAGCACAACAACAGCGCCAAGTCCAACGCGCTCACCTTGCATTCCCCCCTTTATGTCAGGCAAGGTGAAAATGGTTTTCGCTATGTCAATGGCACACCTGCAGATTGTGTTCACATCGCTTTAACAGGCCTTTTGGGCTATCGCCCCGATTTGGTGGTGTCAGGCATTAACAATGGCGCCAACATGGGCGATGACACCCTCTATTCTGGTACGGTGGGTGCAGCCATGGAAGCTTATTTGTTTGGCATACCTGCATTGGCTTTTTCTCAAACAGAAAAAGGGTGGGGGCATCTCGACATTGCTGCAGAATTTGCCAAAAACATGGTGGCGCAATTTGAACAAGCGCTACTCATTGGAAAATCGCCTTGGCTGCTCAATGTCAACATTCCCAACAAGACGGCAGAGTACAAGGCAGCCACCTTGTGTCGTTTGGGCCGCCGTCATCCGGCAGAACCCGTTATGACACAACTTAGCCCGCGCGGTGAAACAATGTACTGGATTGGCAATGCCGGCGAAGCCATGGACGATGGTGAAGGTACAGATTTTTATGCCGCCAAGAATGGTCATGTCACCATCACGCCCTTGAAAGTCGACCTCACAGACCATGAGAATTCAGGCGTCTGGTCACAAAACTTGTCCAAGCTCAAAGTTTGGGAGGGTTGATGGCACAGCGCCCCGGTTTCCCCATCAAGTTCAGCACCCAAGAGAAGGTGGCGCCGGCCAAAGTACCTGCTAAAAAGACCGCATCCACAAACCCGCAGGGCTTGGGCTTAGATTCCAGTGCGGTGCGGCACCGCATGGTGCAAAAGTTGGCCGCACAAGGCTTAAAAGACCCCATGGTCTTACAAGCCATGGGTGCCGTAGAGCGCCACCGTTTTGTTGAAAGTGCCTTGGTCAATCAGGCTTATGAAGACACCAGCTTGCCCATTGGATTAGGACAAACTATTTCGAAGCCCAATGTGGTGGCTAGAATGATCGAGTTGCTTTTGGAAGTAACTGACGGCAAACTTGGCCGAGTTTTAGAAATAGGCACGGGCTGCGGCTACCAAGCAGCCGTGCTGAGTCATGTTGCCACCGAGGTTTACAGCATTGAACGACTCAAAGGCCTGCACGAAAAAGCACGTTCTAATTTGCGACATTTTCGGTTGGCCAATGTTCATTTGCTGTTTGGCGATGGCATGCTGGGCTATCCCAAAGGCGCTCCTTATGCCGCCATCATTTCGGCGGCAGGGGGTGAGACCTTGCCACAGCCTTGGCTAGATCAATTGGCTGTTGGCGGAAGGTTGGTCGCGCCCACTGTCACGGCCAGTGGCCAACAAGCGCTCATGGTGGTGGACAGAACTGCCCAAGGTTTCAAGCAAAGTGTTTTAGAGGCCGTTCATTTTGTCCCTTTAAAATCGGGTATCTCCTGAAGGATTCGGAATGAAATTGTTGAGTGGCCGTCAAAGCTTGATGGCGATGTGTGCGGCGGCTGTTTGCTTGCTGGTTGCGTGTAGCTCTCGGCCGCTTGGTCCTATTCCTGTTGAAGACAGAGTTGCTGGTCAAAGTAGTTCAAGGCCCCTTCAAAAAGCGCAGCCCCAAGCTTCAAGTGCAAGTGCACCTGTGGCTACCAGCTCTCCCGTTTCAATGGGTCCCGCAATGCCAAGCTCAGAAAATGCAGGCAAGCCAGGCTATTACAGCGTTCGTCCGGGTGACACGCTGACCAAAATTGCCTTGGACCATGGACAAGCATGGCGCGACATTGCCAAATGGAATGGTCTGGACAATCCCAATGTGATTGAAGTCGATCAAGTCTTGCGTGTAGCACCGCCTGCGTTGGAGGCAGCCAACAAGCAAACCAAGCCTGCCGTGGCCCAGAGCCAAGCACCTGCAAGCAGTTCAGCAACAAATACCGCCACTTCCACAGCATCGAACACGCCAGCAGCCAACACGCCCAATGCATCCCCAAGCGCATCAACTCCGGCCAATGTCAGCGACGAAGGCATGGCATTCGCATGGCCGCATCCAGGCCCCGTTTTGGCGGGGTTTGATGAAGCCAAAAACAAAGGCCTAGATTTCGCAGGCAAGGCGGGTGACCCTGTGATGGCGGCTGCCGATGGCAAAGTGGTCTATTCGGGCTCAGGTCTTCGGGGTTATGGCAACCTGGTCATTCTCAAGCACAACAACACTTACTTAACAGCTTACGCACACAACCAAACACTGTTGGTTAAAGAAGATCAAAACGTGACCAAAGGCCAACGCATTGCAGAGATGGGCAGTTCAGACTCAGACCGTGTGAAATTGCACTTTGAAATTCGCAAGCAAGGCAAACCTGTCGACCCCGCCAAATTATTGCCAGCCCGTCCATGAGCAAACAGAACGACGCAACAAGAGAAGAACAGACGCAAGAAATTATCTTAGGACGATCTGATTTACCTGCAGGATGGTTGCACATTGATGCACTCGACATGGAGGCCCAAGGCATTGCTAGAAGGCCAGACGGTAAAGTGGTTTTTGTGGAAGGTGCTTTGCCATTTGAAATGGTCACTGTCAATGTCCACCGTAAAAAGAATAATTGGGAAGCCGGTGTGGTGACTGCAGTGTACCGCGAGTCCTCTCAACGTGTAAGGCCTGGCTGCCCTCACTTTGGCTTGCATGCAGGCGCATGTGGCGGTTGCAAGATGCAGCACTTAGAAGCCAGTGCGCAAGTGGCCGTGAAACAGCGCGTCTTAGAAGACAATTTGTGGCACTTGGGCAAAGTGAAACCCGAGAACTTGCTGCGGCCTATGGAAGGTCCAACATGGGGCTACCGTTACCGCGCCCGCATGTCAGTGCGCTATGTTCATAAAAAAGGCGAAGTGCTCATTGGGTTTCATGAGCGCAAAAGCCGTTATGTAGCTGACATCAAAACGTGCCGCGTTTTGCCGCACAAAATCAGTGCACTTTTGCTGCCACTGCGCGAACTTATTTTTGGCATGGACGCCCGTGAAACTGTGCCGCAAATTGAATTGGCGCAAGGCGACACAGTCACAGCTTTGGTGTTGCGTCATTTAGAACCCCTGAGCACTGACGATGAACAGCGCTTGCGTGCGTTTGCCAAACTGCACGATGTGCAGTGGTGGTTGCAAATCAAAGGACCCGATACAGTCAAGCTCATGGATGAAGGTGGCATTGAACTTTCCTATGACTTGCCTGATTTTGGTGTGCACATGCCCTTCAAGCCCACCGATTTCACACAGGTCAATCCGCACATCAATCGGGTCTTGGTCACAAGGGCCTTGCGACTCCTAAAGCCTGAAGCACACGAGCGAGTCATTGATTGGTTTTGTGGTCTGGGCAATTTCACATTGCCCATTGCCACAACGGCCAAAGAAGTGGTGGGCATCGAAGGTGCAGAAACTTTGGTGGCGCGCTCGCGTGAAAATTACGAGCACAATCAAGCGCTTCGTGAAGGCAGCAAACGCTTAGCGCCGACTTCGTTTATCGCACGCAATCTGTTTGAAATGACCCCTGAAATGCTCATGGCGGATGGCATTGCCGACAAGTGGCTCATTGATCCGCCAAGGGAGGGTGCCTTCGCTTTGGCAAAGGCTTTGGCTGAATTGCAAGAGAACGATGAACTAAGGGGTGACTGGCAGTTTCCCAAACGCATTGTCTATGTCAGTTGCAACCCTGCCACCTTGGCGCGGGATGCTGGGTTGTTCGTTCACAGGGCAGGGTACCGATGTGTGAGTGCTGGCGTGGTCAATATGTTTGCGCACACAGCGCACGTCGAAAGCATGGCGGTCTTTGAAAGACGCTGAATAAAAAAGCATCTGAGTTCTTTCGAACTCAGATGCTTGATGTTGAAGCTTGAAAGTAGCTGTTGCGAAATTAGTCTCGCTCGCCGCCCCAGAGTCCCAGCAAGGCCAGCAGGCTTTGGAACACATTGAACAAGTCCATGTACAACATGAGCGTAGCGCTGATGTAGTTGGTTTCACCGCCATCTAAAATTTGCTTCAGGTCATACAACATGTAGGCGCTGAAAATACCGATGGCAGCCACTGACAAGGCCATCATGCCGGCAGTTGAACCTACAAAAATGTTGACGATGCCGCCCACCATGAGGACCAAAGCGCCCACAAACAACCATTTACCCATGCCAGACAAGTCGCGCTTGATGACGCTGGCCAAGACGGACATGACTGCAAATACACCTGCGGTACCGGCGAAGGCCGTCATGATGAGGTCAGGGCCGTTTTTGAAGCCCAAAACCATGGCAATCATGCGGGACAGCATGAGGCCCATGAAGAATGTGAAAGCCAGTAAGACCAACACGCCAGTTGAGGAGTGTTTGGTTTTCTCAATGGCAAACATAAAACCGATGGCGCCGCCCAAAAATACGATGAAGCCTAAACCGCCACCCAAAGATTGGGTGATGCCTGTCGTTACACCAAGCCATGCGCCCAGCACAGTGGGCAAGAGGCTAAGAGCCAGCAACATGTAAGTGTTGCGCATGACCTTGTGGCGTTCAGCGGGGGTGCTTACAACGTCGGCCCAGTTGGGTTGTTCAATGTTTTGAAGATCGCTCATGTGTGAACTCCTAATAATCCACCCTGTATCGGGTGATCAAATTGTAGGGCTTGTAAGCCGAAATGCCCTATTTACCAAAGATTTCAGGGTCTTTTGTGTTTTGACTTTGACGAAGTCAATGACAAGCTCATGCTGCGGTATGCTTAATTGTCAATTATTTACCCTCAAAGCCCTATGAAAACTCAATCTACCCTCGAATTGTCCGATGTTCAAGCCATTGCCGCAGCAGCGCAAGCCGAAGCCCAGAAAAACAAATGGGCCGTGAGCATTGCCATTGTGGATGCAGGCGGTCATTTGTTGCATTTCCAGCGTTTGGATGGAGCAGCCCCCGTGTCTTCGCACATTGCACCTGCTAAAGCCAAAACAGCGGCTTTGGGCAACCGTGAAACCAAGGTTTACGAAGACATGATCAATGCTGGCCGCTATTCATTTTTGTCAGCGCCCGTTATTGAAGGCATGCTTGAAGGTGGCGTTCCCATTATGAAAGATGGTGCTTGCCTAGGAGCGGTGGGTGTGAGCGGCGTGAAGTCAGCCGAAGACGCACAGATCGCCAAAGCGGGCATTGCCGCCATTGGCCTCTGATCGCTTAGATCAAACTTTAAAGTTCAATACAAATCCAGCACAGCACCTTTGCTGGCGCTGGAGGCGTTGAAAGCAAACTTAGCTTGAACACCACGCGTGTAACGTGGTGCAGGCGCTGTCCATTTGGCACGGCGCTTGGCAATTTCTTCTTCTGAAACGTTCAATGCAAGGATGAGTTGGTGTGCATCGATGGTGATCGAGTCGCCTTCGTGCACAAACGCAATGGTACCGCCAGCAGCTGCTTCAGGCGCCACGTGTCCCACCACCATGCCCCAGGTGCCACCAGAAAAGCGACCATCGGTAATGAGGCCCACGCTTTCGCCCAAACCAGCCCCAATGAGCGCACCAGTAGGGGCCAACATTTCAGGCATGCCAGGACCGCCTTTGGGGCCTAAATAACGCAACACCATCACGTCGCCAGCCTTGATCTTGCCGTCCAAAATAGCTTGCAGAGCAGACTGCTCATCATCAAACACACGAGCAGGTCCGGTAATGACGGGGTTCTTCAAGCCAGTGATTTTGGCCACAGCACCTTCGGGTGACAAGTTACCCTTCAGAATGGCCAAGTGACCCTCTGCATACATGGGCTTGTCGATAGGGCGAATCACATCCTGGTCGGCGCGAGGCGCGTCTGGAATGTCTTTCAAGTTTTCTGCCACTGTTTTGCCATTGATGGTCATGCAATCGCCATGCAACAAACCAGCCTTCAATAAGACCTTCATCACTTGTGGAATACCGCCTGCCTGGTGCAAGTCAACGGCCAAATATTTGCCGCTGGGCTTCAAGTCGCAAATGACAGGAATCTTTTTGCGCATGCGCTCGAAGTCGTCAATGGTCCATGCAACTTCAGCCGTGTGCGCAATGGCCAAGAAGTGCAACACGGCATTGGTGGAGCCGCCGGTGGCCATGATGACGGCCACGGCGTTTTCGATCGACTTTTTGGTCACGATGTCGCGTGGCTTCAAATCGTTCTTGATGGCTTCCAACAAAACCTTGGCCGACGCTTTGGCCGAATTTTTTGTTTCATCATGGGGGTTTGCCATGGTGGAAGAATAGGGCAGCGACATGCCCAGTGCTT
>Ga0214919_10008641_pt1 | contig 13343 bp, 15 predicted proteins | sample LL1503_MetaG_FD_177994 | JGI IMG/M metagenome (GOLD analysis project Ga0214919, IMG submission 177994) | Freshwater microbial communities from Lake Lanier, Atlanta, Georgia, United States - LL-1503 | ecosystem: Environmental > Aquatic > Freshwater > Lake | place: USA: Georgia | collected...
GTTCACGAACTTCTAAGGCGCATGTCGCATTTTGGAAACTGCCGCGACAAATGTGACATGCGCCTTAGAAGTTCGTGAACTCTGGAAATTGTCTCCGCCTATTCTTTCACGCTGCACGGTTGTGAGTATGCGTTCCGAGCAATCGCAACGAGCATTGCGTAGTAAGGCGATAGCTGCACATATTGGCCTCTCTACTTCCACGAATCTGGGCGATATCCTTCCGGCCTGGAAGGATATTCCAGAATTAAGGCGAAATGGAGAAGATCCCTATAGATATATTGAAAAGATTATTGAAATCTACGGACCCGAGATGAAATTGGTTCAGCAATGTGTAAAGGCCATTGGATCAGGATCTTCTCCTTGGATTCAGCTAAGCCATTTTCTTTTGAATGCCCCACCGCGTCTTATTTCGGAATGATATCTCCATCTATACTCCAGAGATTTCCGTGAATGGAATTAACAGGTGAGGGTGTTTCAGTATATACTGAGGCGAAGAGTGAATACACGAAACAGTTATGTCAATATATGTTACCGGCTCTTCAGCAGTATTTCCTTGATATGATCGAAGAGGCCAAAGGGAAGGAGGCGAATCCCAACAAACTCCTATTGGCGTTTCAGGGATTATTAGAGAATGTCCCCGAATGGAATGTAGATAAAGTTCAGCGTGAAACAACCAGTTTATCGTCTGCGACTCGCTGTGACTATCTTGAAGAGCTCTTGACAGCAGTATTTATTGCACATACAAAAGTTCTATCGGCTATTCGCCTTACAACACGGCAAAAAAAGCTACAAATCACTATTCCACGCTTAGAGCATTTTCTTCATAGAACTTTAACGGAATGTTCTCGTTTATTGTGGTCAAATACGTATCTTTTTTCAGTTTCTGTGCCATCAATTGAGCGTCAAAAGAATCTTAGGCAAATTGAGTCTATACTTCATAATGGAATTCAACAGGCTATCCGAAGTATGTTACCTGTGAAAAATATTCTTCGGGAATATTTGAAAGATGATGAGGAGGATGAAGAGGATGAAGAGGTTGAGGCCAAAGAGGAGGTTGAGGCCAAAGAGGAGGTTGAGGCCAAAGAGGAGCTCGATGCCAAAGAGGAGCTCGAGGCTAAAGAGGAGCTCAAGGCCAAAGAGGAGCTCGATGCTAAAGAGGAGCTAGAGGCCAAAGAGGAGGCCAAAGCCAAAGAGGAAAAAGCCAAAGAGGAGGCCAACGAGGCCAAAGCCAACGAGGCCAAAGCCAAAGAGGAAAAAGCCAAAGAGGAAGAAAGCCCTCCTATTCTCTTTACAGGTCTCGATACGAATGATACAATAGTAGAAAAAGAGCCCAACATTCAGCCCGAAGCTGAATTAGAGGAAGTGACAATTCTAGAAGGTTCCCCGGAGCCAATGGATGGATTTGAGGATTTAGAAAACAAGGAAACCCTCCAAATGGATTTTGAGGAATTATTGTAATGTGCGCGTTATCTGACGCGTCTTTTTTTCCTCTTGAGCGGCCAGAATGTCACAAACTCCCCTAGTCACTGGAATGGTCTTAGGAGGTGTTGTAATTTCAGCGCTTGGAGCCGCGAGTTCCCAGTTTGTAGAGAATAAGAGTCCCACTATGAAAAGTTTATCTCGTGATTTCATCATAGGCAGTATCATGGTCCTTATGATTATGCAGCTTCTCCCTGAATCCTCCACAAGTATTATAGATTTTCTTCTCACACTTGTTCCACTGACTCTGTTTACTGCGAGCAAACCAGAGGTAGAGGAAGTTATCAAAGTGGTAGAAGAAATGGAAGTAAAAGTGGGTGTTCCTAAATTTTAAATACATATATATTAAATGAAAAAATTATACCCAGGAGTTCCAAAAACGAAAAAGGAGAAATATGTAGAAAATAATCTCGTAGAAATCAGGCCATCCAACATACCCAATGCTGGAAATGGGGTATTTTCGAAAGAAGATATCAAGTCCGGTGATATGTTGGGGTATTATCGCGGAGAAGCACTCAACCGTGATCAGTTCAATAAAAGATTTAATGACAAGGAATATGCCGCATATGTTCTTACAGTAAAAAATGGGACAATATACGTTGATGCCGAAAAAAAAGGCTATAACTGGGTATCACGTGTGAATACACCCCGGGGCACAACGATGAAAACAAACATATATTGGGATGATGATGGACGTGTTTTTGCCAAACGTAACATTAAAGCAGGAGAGGAGCTATTTGTGTCATACGGATCTGCTTACTGGAGTGGCTTTAACAAGCATCAGAAGAATAAAACCATGAAGAAGAAGTCTAAATAAACAACTGCCATTTTTTGACATCCCCAACTTCTGACGGGTTCACTTGGAACTGGTCAAAAGCTGGATGTGTAAATTGTTGAGATGGAATTGCATTATGAACGGATCTAGCGATATGATTGTATAAATCAAAATTGGGAAACCGCTCCGATCCATCCGCGTTGATTAGCACATTCTCACCATTGTCATCGATCATCCAGGACCACAGGCAATTATAAAGTGGCGAAACGGATTTAAGAACCGTAATACCATCCTCGGAACTAAGGACTTCTTTACTCTCACAGTCATCCGGTTGATCTGGATAAAGAGCTTCAAACAAACTCACAGAAAGTCTACACAAATCAAACGACGGATTCGGGGGAATTTCAGGATCTGCTTCCTTGCACAATGGTTCAAATACGTATTGCCCACCCGCATCATTTCCATCTCGGAAATCATCACTGATAAATTGCGTTCCATTTATGGTAAAAATGGAACGACCATAATCAATGATCCGAAAGAGTTTACCAAAGGTGGGGACTTTGAACGTAGCACCGGATTTGAGAGTATAATATAAAAATTCCTCGCTTGTGGGAATCCATACGATATTATTGGTGTGAAGATCGTTATGTGTAAATCCAATAATTGCCTGGGCCACTGTGAGTGCGGAAATAATCTGAAATATCCACGCAGACCATCGAAGCTCCCATTCTGGTGTTCCATGTTTCGCCCCCACACGATCTATAGAATCAAGCAGTTCGTCCATGGTCCCGCTATTTTGTTCAACCGCAATAAGCATGACTGGAAAATCGTTCAATTCCGCATATATCTTATAGGTATCATCTTCGGATTCCTCGGATTCCTCGGATGAAACTGTCTCATTATTGGCAAATGAGATATCAGACATGTCATCCGAATGAAGAGATGCTATATCCTCCGATATTTTGATATCTAGAATTTCATTCTCATCTATATTTTCTGAGAAAGAACTTTCTGAATCCGATTCATCTGAATCAAGAACGGATGGTTCGCGTAAATATTCATGCATGATATCATCGGGCACATCTGTTTCAGGATGCAGCTGATCAATGACACATAGTTTGAAAAGCGAATTCTTCTGCCCCCTCCAGAACCACGGAGATGTTCTATACTCGCGAATTTCGTCCGTGAGATTGTATCTATATGTATCTGCCCGGGCACAGAAAGCGCCATAGAATTCATTAAAGTGGGGCGAGACTCCTTCATCTCGAAGACGCCCAAGAGCATACGTTGCCACTGCCTCCACATATGCCTGGTTCCAAGAATCCTGTAGTTTGTTCCATGCGGGAGCCCATGTTTTTGTATCCCACGGGAGACCATTTTGCTTCGGCAAACTATATATCCCTTTCATCCATCGAATAGGATCCAGGAGGTGTGTGACTTTCATATACGCTGTCTGTGAGCGTGCGTCGGTGGCAGAAATATCTCCGGATACATCCACATTTGGCACAAGCTTCAAAACACAGGGACCCGATGTTCCGGAAATATCAATTCCCTTGATTCGCCATTTGGAATCAAGCCAAACACTCTCTTTATGCTTCCCTTTGAGGTTATACAGACTTGATAGCGTGGGGAAAAAAGTCTGTAGGGAGTGAAATCCACGAACGGAGCACAGCTCTTTTGGAAGAGGGGCTTGCCGGAAACGTGGAGAAGGTAGTTGCATTCCCCGGAGATTTATATCCATTCTTACCGGATGTAAGAGCCTTTAATATCGCGGTATGACGCACGCGAAAAAAGATGAATGACTATGTAGTTGTTAAATGTCGGGAGCTGTGAATGTGTCATTGAAGAAGTTTGATATGCGAAAAGTCCCACAGGATGCCGTGGTTATTTTCATTGGGCGTCGTCGCACGGGTAAATCCACTCTCGTTCGTGATTTACTGTTTCATCATCAAGATATGCCCCTCGGGACCGTCATTAGTGGGACAGAAGAATCCAACTCTTTTTATGGAAAAATGATTCCTCCTCTTTTCATTCATGGCGAATTCTCGGCCATGATTTTAGCCAATTTTGTGAAACGGCAAAAGATGATTATGGCTCGCATACAGCGAGAACAGCAAGGAGGCGGAACCTCGCGGCTGGATCCTCGCTCATTTATGATTCTGGATGACTGTATGTATGATGATAGCTGGACACATGATAAGAATATTCGCTATCTTTTTATGAACGGACGTTGGTTAAAGGTATTCTTCATTATCACGATGCAATATCCTCTTGGTATTCAACCAGCTCTCCGGACCAACGTGGATTTTGTCTTTATTCTGCGTGAACCCTATGCGACAAATCGGAAACGTATTTTTGACAATTATGCATCGGCCTTTCCAAGTTTCGAGTTCTTTTGCCAAATCATGGATCAGTGTACCCAGAATTATGAATGCCTCGTCGTGGATAATACAAGTCAATCGGCAAAGCTGGAGGACTGTATTTTCTGGTATAAGGCGGATATGCATCCCACTTTTCGTATCGGGGCTGCCGAGTTTTGGCAGCACTCGGCCAACTACTTTCGTGATAAACAGGAAGAGGATGACAATGCCTTTGATCCTATGAATGCGCGTCGACTGAAAGGACCCCCCATCAACGTTCAGAAAAAGAACTAAGGAGCTTAATTTTGGCATGTCACGGTAGATGAATATAGATCTATATTCAATTAGCCTCATAGCACTTTTTGCATTTTTATTTTTGATTGCCGATCGTCTGATCCGTATTAATCCCATTCTGGCAAGCGAGGGATTCCAGGTATACGGACAGCCGCAACGATGTGGAACGGATCTAGCACCCTGTCCATTCCCTAAAAAGTGTATGAATGGATTCTGCTATACTACCAATGAACCCCAGCTGTATGATAGGAACCCTCTCCCGGTGCTCCCGTGAAATATGAGGAATCTTAGTAGATATGAAGATTAGTAAAGGATATTCTCTGCCATGCCTGCTCGCTGTTCTTTTTTTGGCTGTCGCGTTTCTTCCTGTAATTCGACGCACCTTTGCGCGTTCATTCCCCGAGGGTTTCCAGGCCACTGGGGGCGTTGATTCCCGCAAGGGCGATTGCAAGGGCGTTACATGTAATGAGGGCGAATTCTGTCAGGAGAATGTCTGTCGTCCTGTGATGGCTCCTATTACAAATAATTATTTTCCTGAGAAATAATACAGGTTCGTATCATAGAATAAATAAAACTTCTACAAGACGTTTTATTTATTAAGAGGAGCTTCTAAAAATATCCATAGGCTCTCTCAAGGCCCAAATGAGAAATAGCGTGAACACCGATAGTAATAGAAAACAATAAGACTAACACGAGCATGCGATAGGAGTCAAGGTTGCGCAGCCTATTCGTAAAAAATAAATATATCGCCAGAAACATCAATGCTCCACTGAGAATATGCGCAAGAATGGATGGGTGCATTATACTTATCACGCAGAATTTCCAGAAAGATCCTTCACTGATTTACGGGCCATTGCAAGGTCGGCAGGTCCCACGGAACTGAACATATCCGAGAATGATTCCGGCGAAGAGCTATCATCAGAAATCATTTTTATACCAGGCTCCTCGGGTTTTTTAGATGCGTGCTTTCCACGCTGCTGCTTTTGAAACTCCTCGCGCTGCTCCTCATTCTCCTTATACTTCTTCATCAATGTATTCAATTGCTCCTCCGCATATTCTTGCTCACTCACCTCACTGGGCTCTGGATCCCATGGAAGCCATTTCCCGACTTCACCAACAAAAATATTATGAAGCGTATCTTGGCGCTGGAGCTTCTTGGATCGGGCCACTGCTTCGCCTTGCGTTCCGTAAACACCACGAATCTTGAGACCACGCACCGTCGTTCGGAAATCATTCTGCGCGTAAAATTCATCCTCAAGTTTGGCCTTATTGACATACAGGAAATCGTCGTAGAGTTCATTGAGCTTTGACACTTTTAGATCATGCTCATTCTTCTTTACAAACGTATGAAAATCATCCATGAGCGTATCGAGGCGGAGTTTAGATTTACGACATATTTCCGATGCGCCGCTCAGATCCTGTGATAAAAGTGTATCGGCTTCTTTATCGAGCTTTGCATTCATCTCAGTCACCACATTCATGAGATACGTTTCCAAATTCTTTGTCCGGCTCTGGAATTCGTATGTTTTGATAAATGAATGAAAAAGGAATATATCCTTCTTTGCAAGGACTTTCTCCGGACTGAGAAAACTCAGAAGACAGAATCGTTGCCCTGGAATCTCAACATCCTCTTCCAGAAAATCCTCGTGCGCGGGGTTTGACATTCTGTAGTAGGCTAGAGGGTTTGCTTTAGATGGAAATACGCGTGTCAGAAAAAATCTCTATGTGAAATATAGAAGTTATGGACGCCACATCCGAGATACTGAATCGCATGATCAAATATTTGGTGGAGGGTTTGTTTGTGGCAGTGGCTGCGATTTTTGTTCCTCGTCACCGACTTCCTTGGGATGAGATTTTAACCCTGGGCGTGGTGGCTGCGGCTGTTTTCGCCATCCTGGACGTGGTGAGCCCCAGCATCGGAGCTACGGCACGCCAGGGCGCCGGATTCGGTATTGGCGCTAACTTGGTGGGCTTCCCTGGTGCCCGCCTGTAAGGCGACTCAATAGAATATATTCCCGAGACTTCAAATAAAGTCAAGGAAACGTATGGGGTGTTGAAAGGCTCGTAGATGCGACAAATGTCACATGCCGTTTACTGGCTTTATGAACATCCTCATGATTCTTAGTGTATTTACCGCCACAATCACATGTATGTGATTCTGATAGTTTTTCACGATTCTGCTCTCTATATGCCTTCATGTATTCTTTCGCCTTCTCCTTGTTCTCTTCACGATAGACTTTTAGCTTTTCCTTAATGACATCCTTATTCTTTTCATAATATTCCTTGCCCCTCTCTTGTATGGCTTCTTTATTCTCTTCCGCATACTTCTTACGCTTTTCCTCCAGATGCTCCTTATTTTTCTCCGCCCATTCCTTCTTTCGCAGCTTTACCACATCCTTGTTGGCCTCAACGTATGCCTTTTGCTTCTCAATAATTTCTTCCTTGTGCTGTTCGTAATACGCCTTTTTCATCGCCTTGACCGCTTCACGATGCTCTGCCGCATATTTTCTACTATATTCAGCCCTCTCTGCAGCATTTTCAATCCGGTAGTTTTTATGGTAGGCATCTACATTTTCTTTATTGGTTTGTATGTACTCCTTTTGTTGTTGTAAAAGCTCCTTTTTTGTTAAATGCGCCACCTTCATATTTAAACAAAGAGGATCTGATAATGAATTTTTAATATACTCATTTTCTTTCTTACGAAGTTCATCCCTTGATGTACAAGATACTTTTTCAACGCACTCTATGTTAACAGTGTCCCATCCGCAAGTAAGTATATGCTCATATACTTTACGATCGGGCCACAAAAGTGAGTGTTGCTTATGATGATATAATCTATATTTTAACTCAGATTTGGTAGAACCTATATAATAGTATCCATCATTACATACAAGTTTATAAATTTGCCCGTTGTAAGCAGCCACCTGATCCATTCTATATATATATCCCGGTGAGATTTTTTAAGTAGCCGGGGTAGAGCCTAACTTTTATTTTCAAACCATATGATAGAATTTGTATCACGCGTTAAAAAAATATCAAACACTACGTATAAATTGCCATGCCAAATCAAGACAGATCTTCTCCCAGATCTTATCTTGAATATAGAGCTTGTCACGATTCTTCAAAAGCGGAAAGGATGAGAGATACTCGTCCAGTTCCAGCAACTCGCAGAATTTATACAGCACATAGGAATACGACAGAAAATTGCTCCTATCTTTGGGGCAATTTCTCTGGAAGGATGGCTGAATCTCCTTGAACATGTAGCGCAACTTTTCCTCCACCTCCCTACTCATCACAGGCGCGTTCTGCCCATTTAAGCGATTCATAATATGCGGGACATGCTCGTAATATTTATTATACTTGAGCTTCTTCAAAATCTCCCGCACTTTTTGACGTGAAAGTGTTCTATAATCCAGAATGCGCTCTTTTTTAAGTTCGGCACAAATGGCCTCATACACTTCTTGCGGAATCTCTGTGCTCTCCTTGGCCTGGAATTGCGCCAGCCACTCATTGAAATGATTAATACGTTTATACGCATAGTAGGATACTTCACGCGGAGGATCTTTATAGCTGGGTTTATCCGAATCAACGAGAACAAATTCCTGGTATCCACATTGTGTGCATGTGAATACCGCCTCATTCGCGCTAAATATCATTTCTTTTTGACACTTATCACACTCCCCATACGGATCATTCTCTATTTCGTTCGACCCGCGCACATGTTCAGGATGAACCATTAGTAAATATTTTTCTAAGAGTTTGTCCCGCCCTTGCTGACTTCCCTGCGCGGCAGTGCTTAGTATTCTAGTCGGATTTTCTGTGGCGGCGGCAGATTCTAGAGCTGCTAACACGGACCCAGGCTTCGAAGCCACTCGTTTCATAAGAGGCTCTTCGCCTTTCTGAATTTTTTCCTGAATTTCATAGTAATCATACAAAATATCACCCGTGTTTAAAAAATAATCATACAGTTCGTTTCCTCCATTTCGTTTTTCTATTTCTTTTTCCAGATCCTTTATACGCTTTTGAAACTGTTCATATACAACTTCATCACGTGTTTCACGGCAGGATTTTTGTAATTGAGCAATTTCCTCTCGTAAAGATTCAATATCTTTTTCGCGATCTAGCATATTATGGACTCGAAGAGTATGAAGCGAATCCAGAGTTGTTCTAGCTTCAGGATTGCTACGTTTTGTCGGACGAATCTTAAAAAATGCATCTTCTGATGTCATTCTTCATTTTGTTGAGACTGGTTGTTTAGGCTATATTCTATTGCGCGCTTTCTGTAAAAAAAGATGTCCCCGGCAGCCCCCCCTGAAATAGTCAAAAAATAGGTGAAAAATTCAAGATCTCCCCGGCTTCGCTAAAAATCCTCCATTTCCTGGAATTTATTTCTAGAGAAGGGGTATAAACAAATGACAGGTGGTGGTTTGATGCAGCTTGTTGCCTATGGCGCGCAGGATGTTTACTTGACTGGGAACCCCCAGATTACCTTCTTCAAGGTGGTCTATCGTCGTCACACCAACTTTGCCATGGAGTCCATTGAGAACCCCTTCAACGGCTCCCCTGGCTTCGGTAAGCGTGTGACTTGCACCATTCAGCGCAATGGTGACTTGATCCACCGCATGTATCTCCAGGCCACTCTTCCCCAGGTGACTCTCCAGAGTTCCGATGGCTCAGGTGCCCAGTTCCGCTGGCTCAACTGGGTGGGCCACAACCTCGTCAAGTCTGTGGAGATTGAGATTGGTGGCCAGCGTATCGACAAGCACTACGGCAACTGGATGCACATCTGGAATGAGCTCACTCAGGAGGCCGGCAAGCAGGGTGGCTATGCCAAGATGGTTGGCAATGTGCCCGTGCTGACCAACCTGCTTGTGCAGGGTGGTGAGCCTTGCGACGATGACTGTGCCGGTGGTGAGCCCAACAGCACCAACGAGCAGGTCAACTGTGCCCCCTCTTACACTCTCTACATTCCTCTCCAGTTCTGGTTCTGCCGCAACCCTGGCCTGGCTCTCCCTCTCATTGCTCTCCAGTATCACGAGGTCCGCATCAACCTGGAGTTCAACGACCTCCGCAACCTCTGCTGGGACGTCACCCCCCAGCTCACCTCCAACTACCACACCATCCGCGACCGCGTGGCCGCGGCCAACCTCCAGGCCGCGTCTCTCTACGTGGACTACATCTACCTGGACACGGACGAGCGTCGCAAGTTCGCCCAGGTCTCTCACGAGTATTTGATCGAGACTCTCCAGTTCACTGGCGCCGAGTCCATCACCTCCTCCGCCAACAAGCTCAAGCTGAACTTCAACCACCCTTGCAAGGAGCTTGTGTGGGTCGTGCAGCGTGATTCTTTTGTGTCTTGCGATGACACCGTGGTGAATGCCTGGAAGGGTCAGCAGCCCTTCAACTTCTCCGACTGGTGGGACCGCTCCGTGCTGGAGTCTGGCTACTCCGTCACTCGCGTGGAGGGCATGGCTGGCAAGAACCCTTGCGTCACGGCCCTTCTCCAGCTCAACGGCCACGACAGGTTCCAGGTGCGTGAGGGACGCTACTTTAACGAGGTGCAGCCCTACCAGCACCACACCAACGTGCCCGCCGTCGGTATCAACGTGTATTCCTTCGCCCTGCAGCCCGAGCAGCACCAGCCCAGCGGCACTTGCAACTTGTCTCGTATTGATAACACCACCCTGCTGCTGACCGTGTCCAACAACGCCGTTGGCTCTGTCACCAGCTCCTCCGTGTATGTCTTTGCGACCAACTACAATGTGCTCCGTGTGATGTCTGGCATGGGTGGTCTTGCCTACTCCAACTAAGTATTCAGCTTGGTTGTTTATATTTTTTATTAATTAACTAACACCACTTTTACTTAGTCATTCGTAATGGCAAAGTAAAAATGCCCTCGTTGTATCTTAGATGATAGCTCTGGTAACACTCGCAATTGGCGATAAATACTTGGAAATATACAATAGGCTTTTTCGCCCTTCACAAGAAACCTACGCGAAACGTCATGGGTATGAATATAAAGTCATAACTGAATATTTAGATGATGATCTTATGCATAAAGATCTTATAAGCTTTCAAAAGGCACTTGTGTTTTCACAACCATGGAGCTATAAATATGAATGTATTATTTTTGTAGACGCAGATATCTATATACGCCCAGACTCTCCTCCGATCCATGTGCTTGCTGGAGACAAGATTGGAATTGTAAATGAATTCGCCCAACCTACAAAGGAATTACGATTGGCCATGCAGAAACGGTGTGGATGGGAAACGAGTGCCACGGATTATTATAAACTTTGCCAATTCGATCTGGAAACGGATGTCGCTCCGAACTCGGGCGTGATGATTGCTCGCCCCGCAATACATGGTGAATACTTGAGAAATATTTACGAAACGTATAAGGAACTCGCAATACACCATTCGAGAGGATATATTTATGAACAAACAGCTATAGGATATTGTTTGGTCCGCGATAACATGTATACATGTATTCCGAATGAGTGGAATGGACTCTGGATGATTAATAAACTTATTTATCACGAGAAAGAGCTACCAGAATTTATTGGAGAGACTTATTTTACACACTTGGCTGGGAAGTTTCAATATGATAAGCTGGCAGAAGTCTTGCGCCTAATCCACCCCGGTGTCTAACCCCGCCCACAATAGGAATGGGGAAGGTATCGTATAGAACAGTCGGCGCGGCAGCAGTAGGAAGCATTCTCTTTAAAGGTATGTTGATTGAATTCGTATTCGATGCGATGGATCTTCCAGAAGTCAAGAAACATGCGTGGCATTTTGCATCTGGAAACTATATAGCCACATCTGTAAAAGTGGATGTATCAGGCGGCGAAATCAAAAAGCGCGAAGTCTATTTGCACAACTTTCTATTGAAACCAGGACCCAACCAGATTGCCCAGCACATCAGTAAGAATGGTCTCGACAATCGGCGTGAAAATCTGCGATGCGTAGATGCATGCGCTGCTACGTCTGGATATGCGAAGAAAAAGAGAAATGTGGAGCTGCCGCCAATGTGTGGTATTAAACCGGAAGAGATTCCGAAACATGTGTGGTATGTGCAGGCGAACGGATATCATCGTGATCGCTTTGCCATCGAATTCAAGACAGAGGGGATTTTGTGGAAATCTACAAGCTCAAAAGAAGTGAGCCTCCAGGAAAAGTTGGAACAGGCCGTTGCGAAACTAAAAGAGCTCTATGAACTCTATCCGTATTTGGACCCGAAAAGGGAAGAGGAGGAAATCGCGGCTCTAGCGCAATCATTTCAGACTATACTTTTAACCCAAAGCGGTCCTTCAGAAACTCAGCGGTAGTTTTATGATTCTCTTTTAGACCAATATTGAATATATTTATAAAGTGCCGGTTTGAAATGCCCGGCGGTCTAAAGTATTGAAGTAAGTTTTCTGTTGTTCATATGAAATCAATGGGTGAATTGTATTAATCTCTTCTAGGGCATTCAGATATATAGACATATCATAATCATCATGATTTAGATTCTTTGCGGCACCAAATTCTACCATGAGAATGAGAGCCTTCATAAAATCCTTAGTATAGGGAAGTCTGTTTGTTGTCGTAAAAGTCATCTGTTTAGGATTACGCTCAATAAAAGAAGAATCATCATCGGACTCTCCGATAATAAATCCCCAGTCTCTAATCACAAATTTAGATTGAATTACTTTGGGAATTAGTTTCAGAATATTATTGTATGTAAAATCCGAGAAAGGAAGTTGTTCCCAATCGACTGTGTAACCCATTTGTATATATTATATAATTATATTTGTAGTTTCAATTTTTAGATGTTCAGCGGTCTAAGAGTGTCATATACATATGTATCTGATTTTTACCAAGATTTACTATGAAAAGCAGATATACGAGAATCACAGCGGCAGCTACTTGAAAAGCATTGACTCCACCCAAATGCAGCATCTTACGGCATAACTTCATGTTTTCTAGAGCCCAAAGCGGTCCTTCAGAAACTCAGCGGTAGTTTCATGATTCTCTTTTAAGAGTGTCATATACACATGTATCGGATTTTCACCGAGAGAAGCTATGAAAAGCAGATATGTAAGAATCACGGCGGCACCGACTTGAAAAGCATTGACGGATAAGTCATATGGAATCCAGAAAAAGGGGGCAATATGTATAAAGAGAATATAGAGATTCTTCACGATGTTTTCATTGTATGGATTCAGAATAATCTCAAAACACCCTACGGAGGCCATGAGATTCAGTGGGAAAGTTGGAAGATGTACCACGGGAAATAGGGCGGACAGAATAAATATCCAGGTCGAAAAGATATAATACCAGCGGACGGGAGGGACCATTTCTTTATAGGGCAGGGATATCTATTCAGACTCCATAATAACTTCCAGCGGTGCCGCATACTCACTATACGGCACGGCGGCGGAAGTGGGTCGGTC
>Ga0214919_10008642_pt1 | contig 13343 bp, 10 predicted proteins | sample LL1503_MetaG_FD_177994 | JGI IMG/M metagenome (GOLD analysis project Ga0214919, IMG submission 177994) | Freshwater microbial communities from Lake Lanier, Atlanta, Georgia, United States - LL-1503 | ecosystem: Environmental > Aquatic > Freshwater > Lake | place: USA: Georgia | collected...
AATGCAATTACCAAAAGGTATTTTACGTTTAAAGGCAAGCAACCGATGTATAACAAGAACGTGCACGTAACTGCGCACCGAGAAACCCAGGAACAAATCATGTTATTTGTTAAAAAATAATTATAAATCATATTACATCTTATTGTCATAATATGATTATTGTTGTTTGTTCAAGAATTGATACGTGTATAAAGTATCTAATATTACACCCGATATACTAAATGCATATAACAGATACTCTATGTTTGTTTTGTTTTCTATTGTATAAAAATAGTACGTTTATAATGCAAAAAGGGGTATTGCTACCATGTCTCCATACCGACTGATATTCTTTATAAAATCTTTCATTCTATAAAATATACCTATATTTTTTAAGCCAAGTCTGCAAGTATCTCCGCTGGATAATTCATATCCTTCAATACTCGTATGCCGCCCTTCAACTTCGATATCCCAGGTTTCATTCTGTATTTATATTCAAAATTTCCATCGGGGAGAACATCAACCAACATTTTATAGTTACGTACAATGTTAGATTTCTTGAAGTGTTTGCATATCTTGACATAATGGGTTGTTAACATAAACCGAACGTTAGGATACTTGGACAAATATGTCAAGAATGCTTTGCCTGCCTGTGTTGCTTCATCTGGGTTTGTACCAGAATACAATTCGTCAAATATACAGAAATGTCTGCTGTTTGTTGTATCTTGGTTCTCATTAATGATATCAATAATCTCTTTGCAACGACGTGATTCCGCTTGGAACAAACTATCGCGTTCGGATGTATCTGGTATGTTCAAATAGGAATGAATATGTGTATATGGATTGATTGTTGCAGATGTATAAAACCCACATCCAACTTGCTGTGAAAATATAATATTGACAGCGGTTGTCTTCAATATCGTGGTTTTTCCAGCTTTATTGGGTGCCGTTATGATAATGTTCTCCTTCATTGAACAATCGTTCTTTACATTCTCTTCGTTCATGAGCGGTGGGTAATACTGTTTCTGGATTTCACATTCATTTTCTTTATTGAAATTAGCAAAATGCACAACGCCAGACTTAATGTTCTTATGCACCCCGCCAATGTTATCCATATATCCTTCAAATCCCATCGCAAATCGCAGACATTCTTCATACTCTGGGTTCTCATACAACTGATACAAATGTGTTAATAGTTCACCGTTTTTCATAAAAGACGACATTGTATGTCTATACGGAGTAACCCCGATGAGACGCGTCTGTATTTCTTTCAATCGGTCGCATTGAACGCGGACATTTTGACAAAACTCGTTATATGAACTACATTTATCAGATATTAAGAGGAAGTTCTCCATACTACGAATAGAATGTTCTGCGAATTGTCTAGTGTCAAGTACGACGTTTGTAATCTTTGTTATATTTCGGTAATAACGAACACAAGACATTGCATTCTGGTAAATTTGCAAGCCATATAAACCCATTGTAATTATCAAATACACAATCTTATCCCAGCTAAATGACTGTAAATTCGCGAGGGTTTTACCAATAAAGTGGTGCTTCGCAATGTTCATTAAAACCTCTTTATACGTCTCAAATGAAATGGGGACGCCTTGAATTTTCAACAATAGGAACGGGAAAAGTATAAAAATGAAGGGCAATAACAGACTCACTGCGGGTGACAGGACGTTCATAAATGACAGTAATTGCAAAAACGGCGGTGAACGGTTAAACTGCTTTAACATTTCCCATTCCATATATCCATATCGCTCGTGAAAGGATGTATCTTGTTTTACCGTGTCCCATACTTCAAACATCCGACCACAATCTACTGGGTTCTCCGTTTTTACACATTCATTGTATTGATCAAAGTTCTCAACAATATGTCTCGTATCATTTAAAAATATCGTGTTCGTCGTATATGTTTTCCCCCAAGACGGAACTAACAGTTTGCCAAATGTATGAGTTGGCTGGAAGAGATACTCATACATGCTACGTTGTGATTTTGTTACAACTAATTCTAAATCACTTGATACGATTGGAGATAGTGAATAAATATCCGACGAATTCAAATATTCTATCGGCAACTTAAATTGTTGGATTTGCGATATATGAAATGCGGACGGCGATGGCGATGATTGTGATGTCGTCGGGTTTTGCGATAAATCTATTTTCACGTCGGCAGTTATTTTGAAATTGACCATCAAATTACGATATATCTCCATAATATATCTATTGTCCGATTTGAATTATTTTGACTGAACGAGTGCCCGCAACATAAAATTGAATGCTTTTATTTGGAAAATATATTATGCAATTATTATATAATATATGAAATACAATGCAGACGATTAAGAAACGAGTCGCGTTTGAGGACAACATTATGATCCGACATTATGAATATTTCAGAGAAGAAGAGATGGAAGAAAAACTCGGAAAAGATTGGCAACGGACACAGGATTTGACGTGTCGCGAATTTACTGTTCCAATAGAAAAAGGTGGATGTGGAAAAAACTGGCACGTGTTACAGTATAAATTGGATAAATTGGGAGAACCTTGTTGGCGAATGATTGGAATGCTATGGCATAGTTTGCATCCTTGTTCTAAAAGATTAGAAGAAGATAGCGATGATGATGGTGGCAGCGACGATGAATATATAATTGACGATGGCGGCGCTAGCATTAGCAGCAGCGAAAGCGATAATTACGAAGACGACATTACAGATGACAAAACGGTTTGCGGCAACGAATGCGACACCAGCGACGATGATGATTACGATAAAGAAAATAATATACATAACGACCGAGATGGTAATCTATTCCACTTTCAATACAAATAAAAACGGCAGGCAATTTGAGTGTAATTATTGTATTTTTTTATGCCCGAACATATAGATTTTTTAGTAAATTAACATCTTATCTAATTGCATCCTTAAATGCATATAAAAATATGGTATCATATAATAGTAACACAACTATAAATGACGGCAATGTATAAAGTTACAGACTACGCCACAATTTCGTCAAATATGACTTACACGTTGCCCGATACGGTGTTACAGATTATTAAACAACTTGGTGTTGAATTGGGCGTTTCTACTGTCCCTCTGCCCACTCCCGCCGATGCTCCGAATAATTATTCTGGCGACGACCGCAATCGTAGGGCCAATGTAAAACGGGGACGTTTAGGTAATAATCATTCAGATGGAGGTTGGGAAAAGCAGATCCCGTTTAAAACTACTGACATTGCAAAGAAAGAGGGCATAGACAAGCTGTTTACCGACATTAAAGGAGGGTTAAATAAGCTGTCAATCAAAAATTATGATACCATTCAGGTAAGTGTGTTTGAATATATTGAGGACACGTTTGCACATCCTGATTGTGATGATGAAATCGTGATTCAGAAGATTGTGAGTCTAATATTTGAAGTGGCCTGTATTAACAAAACACATTCGGAGTTATATGCCAAGTTGTATAGAAAATTAGTAGATCTCCATCCTGAACTTAAATCGCCCATTGCGCAGTTTAAAACGACCTATTTGAATAGTTTTGACAACATCGTCTATGTTGACCCAGATAAAGATTATAATAAATATTGTGAAATCACAAAGGAAAACGACAAACGAAAATCTATTTCAGTGTTTTTAGTAAATTTGATGAATCATAAATTAATAACGGAAGATGACATTATAGAAATACTTGCGACGATAAAAGATAAAGTAGTACTTGCGACCGACATTGAAGGGCAAATGCATTATGTAGAAGAATTAATTGAAATTCTCAATGTATACATCAAGGCGGCTTTTGGATATTTACGAGAACACGCTGGTTGGAATTCAATCGGCACACATATTTACCAATATGCTGCATATAAAGCGAAAGACCATCCAGGGCTGTCTAGCCGAATTATATTTAAGTACATGGATATGAAAGATATTATGACCAAGTGTATCGCATAATGAATACTATGGCAAATAAGATAAAAATGTAATATAGTGTTATGTTATATTACATTCTCCTATGGTGAAATCTCAGCTATACCCCGATAAAATCAATTACAATGAGAACAAAACGGTGGATGAAACAGATGTGGGGCAATCGTCGTCTATATATGATGTAAATTTATTCGGACAACCAATACAAATTGGCATTGGTAAAGAAAAGCATACTTATTCTGCACATAATGTCGTCTATTTTTCTATTTATCTCATGGTAAATGACGAGGTTAAGTCTAGAATTGGTGTGGCAGAGTTTCCCAGCAATAAATTAATTGATAGTCTGGACGAGGACGGCGATATAATGTTAGAAAAGGGCAAGGTTCTCTATTTTATCACAAAGGAATATTTACATAAATTGGTTGCCGAAACAAAGAAGAATAGCTCGGTGGAACAAAAGGAACAAACGCAGCAGGCAGCACACGTTGACGAGCCAGATGTGAATATCTCCGACGATGTCATTGTATTAGATGAACCGTCTAGTACCATTGTATTGGATGACGAAACGGACGACGTTATGAAATTGAAAATAGACGAAAGTAAAAAAACGAGCGTCGCCAAGATAAATGATACGATACTGGAAGATGGGATATTTGAAGAAATCCCTGGATTTGAAATGTCTGATATGCTGCCAGAAGAAACAAATGATATGTCGGATAAAAACAAGCAATCATATAGCGTCTCGACCAAGAACAAGTGGATCGCCAAGTTTATGAAGAACGGAAATTATGATATTGTAGACAACGAGGGTTGCGGCGATTGTTTCTTTGCCGTTATACGCGATGCATTTGCAAATGTCGGTAAAAAAACAACCGTGGCAAAACTTCGGGCGATTTTATCCGATGCGGTTACCGAGAACGTATTTAAAGAATATCGTTCTCTATATAATGCGTTTAACGGACAATACCAAGAACTAGAAAATATATTGAAGATATTGAAGAAAACGAGCAATACATTAAAGGGACGCAGCGAAAAAAGTAAAGACAAAGCCGAGACGAAACAAATATTAACCGAGGCAAATAGCGTTGTGGAAAAATACAAGCAAACTATAATTGATAAGAAAGCGGCAAAACAATTGCTCGATGAGTTTGATTATATGAAAGATATCCGCACCGTGGATGATTTTAAAGCATTCGTAAAGACGAGCCGATTTTGGGCAGATACGTGGGCTATATCCACGATTGAACGCTCTTTAAATATTAAAATCATACTAATGTCAAGCCTTTCTTACCGAGCAGGAGATCTCGATTCAGTTATTAACTGTGGGCAGCTAAATGATGCGGACATTGAACGCCAGGGACAGTTTAGACCCGATTATTATATTATGACCGAATACACAGGCAGTCATTACAAATTAATCACTTATAAGGAAAAATATATACTCAAGTTCTCGGAAGTACCGTATGACATCAAGGCGCTTATCATCAATAAATGTATGGAACGCAATGCTGGACCCTATTATCTAATACAAGATTTCCGTAATATGAAACTTAAACTGGGATTAAATGCAAATGAAGGAGAACCGCAAGAAAGCGATGACGATTACATACATAATGAACTATATGACGCGAATATTGTCTTTATGTTCCATGCCCAGTCCAATTCTGCACCAAGACCAGGCAAGGGTTCAGGAGAACATATACCAGATACTACTGCATTTGAATATAATAAATTACACAATATGGCTGACTGGCGTAGGAAATTAGACGATGCTTGGCTAGTCCCATTTACAGTTGACGATAAACGTTGGAATTCGGTGGAACATTATTATCTAGGTTCTCAATTTAAGAAGGGTTTCCCAGATTTTTATAAGAAGTTCTCGCTTGATAGCGATAGCGAAATGTCCAAAGATATTAGTCTAGCTAGAATTGCGGGAGGCAAGACTGGAAAGACGAAAGACAATGTGTTACGGGATAAAAATATTATTATTGATCCAGATTTTTATGAAGTAAGTGAGAACCCGCGCAATAAAACGGAAAGGACAGTCGCATTAATTGCCAAGTTTAACCAAAATTTAGATTTAAAACAAATCCTGTTAGAAACAAAACGTGCCAAATTATTGCATTTTATTCGTGGAAAAGAACCAGAGGTTGATACGGAACTTATGAAGTTACGCGCAGAACTAGGCAATCCGTAAAAAATTGAAAGTTTTTTTCCATAATAATTATAGGCAAATTATCTCGCATCATTATTTATAATGTCACGTTCTACCTACAACAACATCGCATACAGACAACAGATTGAACCTGTTGTTGTGCATTGTGTCGCCCATTCTCCCGCAGTGAGCGGCGACCTATTCCCATATCAGCCTATGTGCTTGCAGATTGTTGCATTGCCCGCTGGATATGCCACGTCGGAAACAGTTACCGAACTGGTGTCCAGCATTATGAGCATCGGCGAACCACTTAACGTTCGCATTATCGAAAAGAAAAATTACAATCAGAAGTTGAAGTCAACTATTTTGACGCGCACTGCATTGGTTGAGTTCAAAGTATGGCACAATACGCCAGTCGCTTACACATTGTACGATGCATTGCTTCGCATTGGCGACAACGACGACGACCAACTTCGCGGACAAAGTGTCAGATTGCACGTTGAAAATACAAACTTTCAGTGGGACAATGGCGACCAAATGACGCATTTGTCTGTGCGCGAAGCGACAATGCCAAAGCCAAGCGTTGCATTAGTCGCGGGCGGCGAAGCGGGCGCAGTCACCGAATTGAGACATTTGCCATTGGCCGAATCTGACTGGAACAGTCTATACATTCCGCTAATCCCTAACAGTATGTCGCTATTGCATCCTGACGGCACCATTCGCGCGTTTCAGCCGAAACATCTACAATCATTCATTGAGAACGACCTGCAACTCGGCAAGGTGTCTCGGATTGATTTCATCGACCGCAAGATTGACAATGTGGGAACCGTCAAGGCTGTATTCATTCATTTTGAGCACTGGAATGATAATGCGGCAGTTGCCAATTTGCGTAACACATTGAACACACAAGAGCATTCTCGCCAGCACGGCTATTATGACGGCAAGCACTTTCACAAGTTCATTGTACGCAATGAGAATGGCGATAAAGTTCCTGGTTATTTCGCATTCAAGATTAATCACAAGCCCATTCCCGAAGTTGCCCCGACCGAACTGAATATGTCACAGTTAGTCGCTGCAAACAAGGTTCTTACTGAAAAGATGGCCGAACGAGATGCCGAAATTCGCCGCTTGACGGAAGCAATTGCTCTCCTACAACCTGTAGCGGTCGCTGCTTCTGTATAAAAATAATAAATTCTAATAACAAATAAACATAAACATAAACCATCATCTTATTCTCTTATTTTGTAATCGTAATAAACACTCTTTTTTACGATTAGGGATTTGGCACATCAATATTCAGTAATTGTCATACGCAGGTTGTTTAATATGTACTTATTCTTATGCGATTTTTTAATTCCTTTATACATTTGTTGTATTTGGTTCAATGCATCTATATATATTGGATCATTGTAATATTTTCGGACTATTTCACAATATCTTGCCATTTTGGTATACATATCATCTTTCTCTAATAAATTCGTAAAATTCAAAGAAGAATGATTATTGTAATCGCACCAAACCATAAAATAGTCTATATTAAATAACAATATTGATTTGATTACAAAATAGGAAAGCGCGGGGGTATCCTCGTTGTATTTGCACGCATTTGCCTTGTCGTTCTTTTTGATTAATGAATCGTACGTTATTTCGTAATTAGATAAAATCTTTGATACCTGAAACATTGAATGATACATTTCTCGCATCAAACAATTCTCAACGGATTGTATCATATTCGGCATTTTCGTATGGATGTCGTCTATGCCAGTATTGTGCCGCACTGCATAATATACGTGAAACAATATCGCCATCGTTTCGCCCCACATTTCACAATACGTTTCGTACAGTCGGATGTCAGTTTTCACGGGAAACATGGTATAGATTTCGGCATTTACGTGATTGTTGTCATATGCCGAGAAATCCATCCCCATATTATGAAACGTTTCGTGCATAAATGTTTTAAACCATTCTTCCTGACGAAATACATTGATTTCAGTCCTAGTTTGACACGATGTCGTAAATGCAGTGTTCGCATTTACTTGGGATATAGTCGCATTCTTTTCAGGCAATAGCTTTGGAAGAGAAGTAAAATAAATGTATATATTCATTTGTTCAGAACATTGCACGTTGGCATATTGCGATGCAACGTGTAACCACATATAGATGCGCTTGATTGATTTGTTCATATATTGGCGGACTGCTTCTGGTTTGGCCGAAGAACTAACTAATGTAACATTGAATGTGCGGCGGCCTATTTGAAATGTATATTGGAACCCCGTTTTTGACGTTTGTTCTATTTCATCCCGAATTGGTTTTGGACAATAGGAGTACGATGTTCCTCGCGGCAGTCCATCTCTTGATACGTATAATACAGTGGCCTGCATTTTCTCGGGTTGGTAGGTTCTCTCTGCTCGTCTTATATTGTTAAATATTTTCCCCATAAAATTGCGACTTCTCGCCGATAAGTTCATCTGATCATTCTGTATTATATGCGTTTTGAATATATTATCTGATAAAAACTCGTTCAGACCAGTGTACGCCGAGGTCATTTGTGTAGTATATCTAATACGCAGAGATTATTATATCGTTTGCTCGTTAGAAAAATTGAATTGTGCCCTGCCGTTTTATTAAGTGCAATAAACAATATCAATAGTATATGGGAATAAAAAATCTAAACCGTTATTTGCACGACAAATGCAGCAAAACGTCTATACAGAAAGTGAATTTGAATGTAATGACGGGAAAAACGTTGGTTATTGACACGAGTATTTATTTATATCAATTTATTAACGAAGACGCGTTGCTGGAAAATATGTATTTGTTTATATCGCTTATGCTTCAACACAATATCGTTCCTATATTTATATTTGATGGAAAACCGCCGCCTGAAAAACGAGAATTGTTACGACAACGTTATTTGGATAAACGTGCTGCATATGAAAAGTATTTGAAACTACAATCAGAAATAGAAACAGGTCAAGGTGACCGAACTAAAATGACAGCTGAACTAGATACACTAAAACGCCAATGCGTTCGTGTATATGACGAAGATGTTGTGAAAGTAAAAAAGCTTATGGATGCATATTGTGTAACATATTATGATGCACCTGGCGAAGCAGACGACCTGTGCGCATATTTTGTATCGTCAGGTAAAGCGTGGGGATGTGTAAGCGATGACATGGATATGTTCTTATATAAATGTCCGTATGTTATTCGGAATTTAAGTTTGATGAACCAAACGGTTATGTTATATGATACGCAGTCCATATTAACTGACCTGGGTATGTCCGAAACGGAATTTCGCGAAATTATTATGCTGTCTGGCACCGATTATAATGCAAATACGAATACATCTCTATATGAAACTCTTCATTTGTACGAAGAGTACTGTAAATACAAACTGGACAACAATTTCCCCAGGTTGGGATTTTATATATGGTTGCTAAAAAATACAAATTACATTGCGGATTATAGTGGGTTAATGCGGGTATATAGGTTATTTCAAGGTCGACGTGAAACGGAATACGACAATATGAATCTTAAACTGAATGAAAATGCTGTTCGCGACATAGATGCTATGCGCAATCTAATGAAAGACGAGGGGTTTATATTTCTATAACAAATGATTATTATGGAAATATTTTTTATCGGTATAACGCGAACCGTTTAAATAACGTTTTTGAGGAAAGCGGTTTCCCGACAATTTTCTCTCTTGTTTTTAATTCTTCTCTGGGAACTGAAAATAGATAATACTGTTCATTTACATCCTTTGTTAAATCCAGCAAATCATTATTCACATACAATAATTCGTCCACCAACAAGTATGTGAATTTTTCGCCGACTGCGTAAGGATAAGGGACGTCGCTGTTTCCTATTGGCGAGTAATATTCTTTGATGACATCACCTTCTTTTGCCGAAAATTCACTTATTTTGTCTCCAATGTAGGTATATTTGCCGTTCGTATTTTGCAATAGAATTGAATTTCCGCGTCTCTTGCCGCGCTTTTCATAACCTTTCAAATTCAATTCATTGTCCCCCACGAATATTTTCTTATACGGAACGTCCAATATTTTTCCTTGAATTACCTCATTATTTGCGGTTTCATCATATTTATTGGAATATACTTCCACGCGTTTGCCATAATCCTTTACAACATACGGAATTGATCCGTTATCCACAATCTCATATTTGTGCTTTGGCTTAATACTTTCTAAATTTTTTTTCGTAGAATTCTTGGCCGAACTCTGTTTTACCCATTTATATGTGTTATTTTTATCGGGTTTTGATATGTATGTCCCGTCTTTTCCCTTCATTGTTTTTCCTTTACAATCCATTGCAGAATAAGGCGGAGAGTTCCTTAATTTGTATTTCTTTGTTTGTTGCTTTTCACAAGTCATTATATACACAACAATGACATTTTATATCGATGAGAATACGCAATATAAACCGATTCTACTAGATTACTGATGCCAAGTAACATCCGCGATAGTCTACTGGACCAGTATGATTAAGATTAATGGTCACATCCACGTGGATTGTTCCGCCCATCTTTGTCCATCTATGACAAAACAACCAATCTTCCGAGAAATAGTGCCCCTCTTCTACGCCACAATCAAATAGGGCGAATGCCTGCTCACTTTCCTTTGATGATAAAAACCCTACATCATCCACATACTTTGTAGATGGGAACGCCTGCTGCATCTTCTCGATTGCCTTGCGCTTTATCATCATAAATCCAGTAGCAATGTGTCTGACTGCGGTCAGATTGTTTTCAATTTGAAGTGTGTTTGTACTTAGATTCAGGTTATACGACAACATTCGATGATGAACCAAATCAACGTCCTGAATTGCATCTCGAAACATGGATTGGTTTTTACGATCGATCCAGTTTTGCACAACATTTGGATTTTCTGGGTTAGTGCTTACTAGTTTTTCCCAGTTATAATGTTTTAGTGGGTAAATTCCACCAACGACTGGCTTCTCTGCAATTAACAATTTCAAAATGGAATCTGGGTCCCAAGTTATGTCGTTATCAATGAATACCATATGAGTCATATTTGGGTTTGTCATTGCCTTTGCCACTAAATTGTTGCGCGCGCGCGACACCAAACTGTCATTGTTGCAGAATTCTAGGTGCAAATCTACACCGACCTCCTTCATTCTACTAATGGTAGAAATAAGGGAATTCATATAGGTTACGTGACACATTCCACCGTAATGCGGCGTCAAAATGTATAAACATACCTTGTTTTTAGACAAGTATTCGGTTACTCTGTCTTGAAATGGGGATGGCGGACTAGATTCTTCCTGCGACATATTATAAATTAATTAATATAATATGTTTATATGGTTTGTCGGCTAATTATTTCACTACACATTTATTTTGTGTCTGGCGAAATAATAAGTATTTCAATTTATTAGCGATTAACTTATGAATTTTTGTTTTAGTTCGTTTAATTTTTAGTTGGCGTTCGTCTTTTGTTTCATTCTCATTTTTAGTTGCTTTTGGGGGGTTATTTCATTCTCTTTTTATATTTTGTGTTTATTTGGTTTATGCAGATGCATCAACCTTGTGGAAGTGGTGCTTCATATAGCGCTGGAGGTTGAAGTAAGTCAACTCGTCCTCCTTCTGCAACTTGAGCAGCTTGGAAAGCTTGGCATCGGCGTGGATGATACGTCCGTTGCTCTTGTCCTGCAAGCTGTGGGCGTGGATGTAGGCGTTGATCTCCTTGCTCACCTCGGTTCTGGCCATCTCAGTGCCAACGGTCTTGCCGAGGAAACCAGCAAGCTCGTCACTGATGCGAGTGGGCTTGATGAAGCCAGAGGGCTTGCGGTTGCCAGTGTTGCGGCGCTTCTTGGAGGAGGCCTTCTGGGCAACCTTCATCTCGCGAGACACGGCCTTCTCAAGGGTCTTGAAATCATTCTTCACGGTGGAGAAGAGACCAACCATCTGCTGGAGCTTTGCGCTGAACTCGGAGAGCTTGGCGGCAAGAGCAGCAGAGGGATCGGATGCATCGGCAGCAGCCTCAACCACGGGCTCAGGAGCGGGGGTAGGGGCAGGCACAGGGGCGGGGGCAGGAGCGGCGGCCGCCTCGGCAGCAACCTTCTTTGTGCGGGGCTTGGTTGCCTTCTCGGCAACGGGGGCAGTAGCGGGGGCAGCAGTAGCAGTCGTAGGAGTAGTAGCAGTTCTAACCATCTGATTATATACTACTATAACCCGTATCTTTTAAGTAGTTTACAGCATAATATATTATTATATATTATTCTCTTACCGACTATCCTAATGTTCCCATCCATTATTTTATATTTTAGTATTTTCACGACAAATATACACGATTTTTAACTACATCACTGCCTCGTATAACCACGGCATTGAATGTCTTGCTTCTGGTGACACCAACGTTAAAGCGGACATTGCATAAAATGCCCCTAGCGTTTTATATTCGTCTGATACGCCGCTATATACTAAATTTTCAAACACGATCACACACGCCGTTTGCATCTGTGGGTACGTTACTTCCGAATAAAGCGTACGCCCCGTAAATATTCCCTCGAACGGACAACTGTATGGGGATATCAGAGACCGCGTTTCATAAGATAGACCGCTGCGCACATACCATATATCATATAAGTACCTATATAGGCGAATGTAACTCCGCAAATCTAGGTTGGCAAACCAATCGCCGTTTGTGTAATTTCCTAATCTATCAATCGCTATGAATAATTGGGCGATTCGACTAGCAATCGGCTGATTTCGTCTCTGCGTTATACTATCATATTGATTAAACATTGTTTCTGTTAAAATTGGGTTAATTCGGGGGTTATAGACTCGCAATGCAATGCGTGCATTGCGGTCACGATTCAGGCGACTCAAATTGTCGGTAAAAGCGCCGCGATATGGCTGATTTTCCGCTTTAAAATTCGGCACTAACATAAAACTTGTTCTATACAAGGTTAGAATGTCGGTTTTTATCTTGGCATTAAACGCTTCTCTGTTATATGGATTTTGAAATGTCGTATTTTGGCGCATTAGCTCAATTAATGACGTTATGTCAAACCCATATATAACCTTGTTGGTCGTGTCGGCGTAACTATAAAACTTGCTTACGGGTATTTCGTTGATCGGCTCTAATGTGGAAAAATCCGTTCCGTTTAAACATTCACTTCGCGCCTTTAATGCGGGCCCGCGCAATCTCATCAATTGTATGGCCAGCCATCTACGAAATGTCGTTTGTAATTTAATTGCATTCTTCGTATTGTTATAATACGTTTTGATACGCT
>Ga0214919_10008644_pt1 | contig 13342 bp, 25 predicted proteins | sample LL1503_MetaG_FD_177994 | JGI IMG/M metagenome (GOLD analysis project Ga0214919, IMG submission 177994) | Freshwater microbial communities from Lake Lanier, Atlanta, Georgia, United States - LL-1503 | ecosystem: Environmental > Aquatic > Freshwater > Lake | place: USA: Georgia | collected...
TGTTGGAATTTCATTACATGGTAAGCGTCAACGACTTTCATTGATTTCACCGTCTTGGAGTGCCATAGAACTGATTCAAACGATTGGCCGGGTCCGCAGGGCCGGGGGGTCTTATTCGGTACAAAAGATTCTTTTTGCGGCCGGGACGGTCGAGGAAAAGGTCTGTGCTAAGGTCCGGGCCAAGGTTGGAAACATCGAAACCCTTAACGACGGAGATACGCAAGGCATTGTGGTTACAAGATCAAAGCCTAAGACTTCCGCGCCCGTTTTGACCAACGGAAACCCAGAGATACCCCCCAAAACATGAAAATAACAGCGATAACGAAATTCAAGCAGGGCGATCTATACAACGCCCTGAAAAAACTCGGTTGGACGCAAGCGGAACTAGCGAGACGGTCCGGAGTAAGCCCAGAAGCGATAGGTTGCGCTCTCAACCTTCGGAACAAACCCTCTCCTTCTAGAATTGCCAAAATTCAAAAAGCGTTTGGCGAGGCGGGCGTTTTTATTGATGTTTTGTCGATATGGCCGGAAGATTTCAAGGGATTGGATAAGTCAGTCACCGTAGAACAAACCAAGGAGGTTGATCTTGCCCTTATTGGCGCAAACACACCGGTTTTGCATGACACCATGAAACCAAATTTTGACGATGCCCGGAAAATAATTGATGAAACCTTGTCCGAACTCACTCCTAAACAAGCGTCGTATATTCGTGAAACATTTTTGAATGGAAAAACTTGCGAGGAGGCCGGAAAGGAAGTTGGCAAAACTTCATCAAATTACAATATGCACCGGAACAATGTTTTGCGAAAACTTCGCAACAATCCTCGGATTTTGAAGAAACTTGAAGAGGCGAAGGAATGTATTTGTATTGCCTAGCCTAAAGTATAAATACTCATAAAAGTTCTTCCTGAATCATTCCACGATTTCCGTTTTTACTTCTACAACGTCTGCTTTCTTCATCTTCTTTAGCTTTTTCTCTAGCTCTCCTGGCACGTTCGAGGTCTGGGAAGAATCTGGGTCGTTCTGTTTCTTGGTTTGAACCAACAGCGGCAATGCTCCCCGCCTTCTTGTACCTTGCGGGAGGTAAGAAATTTTCATTCCTGAAGGAAAAACCACCGATAGTAAAAATTTCACCGATGTTTAAAGTATCTATGCGCTTGCGATTGTCTGAAGCGCTTAAATACCCCCGTGCCTTCGCGTGAACCGTCATTGTTTGTATTGCCTTCAATCGTTTCGATCATTCCATTTTCCAAAACTTTAGTCACAACAAAGATATGTCCGAATCTTCCGAGTTTCGGATAGAACACCATGCCCCAAGCATCCCGGCTGGGGTCGTCGATTTCCAAGCTTGGTTTAATCCAGCTAGGCGTCCATGCCCCATATCCTTCAATTCCTGCCTTTTGGCAGCCCCAATGTACAAAGGCGGCACACCAGGGGGACGGCTCAAGGATTCCCGCGGATCGCAAATACTCACGAACCCGGATTCCGTCATTTGACCCGACTGGATCTTCTCTGACTCCATCCTCTTTTTCGAGAATAGCCGCAAGTTCATTTTGCATATATGAACCACATCAGAATTATTGCAACAATAAACAATCCGAAAATGCAACTCCTAGCTGAATCCCTTGTGCCAGTTGTTATGATTGATTTCATACTGGATATTTTGGTTTCTCTAAAATAGGACCTTCAGTCGTAGTTCCAATTAAGCGATCACCATTGAAATTGTAACAAAATAGCTGATAGGCTTGCCCATATTTTGTTTGAAGAAAACATTGCTTATTAGTGATGTACAATGGTGGAACAACCCAACCGCCTTGCGACTGGTACGGGCCGCTACCAACGGCAGGCCCGGACCCTGGCGCTGTCCCAACAAATTCGCCTGACCACGAATATTCGCCCGGTTGTGGAGTAGGAGGAAGCGCAACGACTGGCGGCGTGATAGGCGGCAAAACGACTGGAGGGGTAACGGGCGGGGTGACGATAGGCGGGGTGACGGGCAAGGTGGCGGGGGCACTTCGCGCAAGAACAGCAAGAAGGAGCAATAATAGTTCTTCCATAAATTACCCATTTTTAATGTCGTTCCAGACCAGAATTGAAGCTTCAACCATTCCAGTCCCGGCTAGTGCAGTACGTAAAAGGTTTGTGCGAATTCCAGCAAGGTACATCCCACCATAGACCATCCCTGACCGTAGAAAATATGTTCCAATGATTCCGGGGATATTATTTGATTCAACCGCATCGACGCTGGGCAACGTGGCCTTGGCGTCGTTGCGGGTGAAGAAAGTCCAGCCCATTACGAAAGTTTGAATTGCAAGAGAACCTGCAATTGCTCTTTTAGGAATATCTTTCTTTTCTCCAAAAATATACATCCCCAATGCGAGCATTGCGGCGCGTTTTGCAGTCCAAAAAATTGCCTCTCCACAGTCTCCTGTTAGGCATTTTCTGGCCGCAAGTGCGGTAGGAAATCCATTATCTTTTATATCCAACATAGGACATGTTATTAGGGAACAACTTCCCCGGCTTGCTTTTTAAGTTCTCTGGAAATCTAACCCCATAAATATTGAAAACATAATCGCTCTTACCAATCCTTTTTGTTTTCGTTCCAATAATTGGAACAAACCTTTCAATCGTTTTATCTGTGAATACACCAGCAGAGTATATCCTTGAACCATTGACAAAGTACCGATGTTTTACGATGATAATAAAATCTCTTGGGTGGCCGGGTCTCTCTTTTACTACTACCGATTCAATCATCTCATCGTTGTGGTTTTTCTTTTTTAGATTTTTTATTGCATCAACTATTCTATCCAACTCCGTATATTTGTATGAGCCTGCAATTTTCGATGGACCCCTGTAAAAGGTCCTATAACCTCTGGCAGAGGCGCGTTTTAGACGGAACATGTCTTTTTGTGATTGGCTTAAAGGATTCCCCCGCAATCCACTATAATTCACCGGGGTAATCGTCATTCCTAGCGCATTTCTAGGCCAAGCATTTGATCTTGCCCTAGCAAGCGCATTTCTTTTCTCATAAACAAAATCTCCAATCTGAATCGCCTTTCCACCCACTTCCATAAGCGTTTTTATATCCGACCTTTCCCTTGCGGTCCATTTCAAGCTGTCCAACGGATATGTTTTTATTTTTTTGCCCGTTCTGCTGTTGGACAATCGAATAAACGGCACATGGGACCAAACGCCCTTCGCCGGATTCCCCTGCAACTCGCTCCGACTCAAAGGCAATCCAGCGCGCACCATTGCAATAGCTTTGCGGCGGGGGATTTTGCCTAAAGCGGTGAAACTAACCCATCCGCCTCTTGAAGCAAGCATATCCATTCGGTCAAAAGCCGCTTTGAATTCTTGGAAAGGAACAGGCTTATGTCTTGAATTCGGATCTTCTACCAAAAGCCGTAAGCCGTTGGATGTATAGCTCATTTCCTGAATTTCTTTCCCACGTGCAACCATCTTGCGAACTTTTTCAACATCTCCCATAGTCTGAACAAACATTGCGGGATTGCCTTGTAGTCTCCGAAAGCGTTTCATATCATCGACCAATATGATTCAACTTTTCAGCCGAGGCTATAAGTGAATCATATTTTCTCTTACCCTTACTAGCTATAAATTTTCTGATTTTTTCTTCTCCATCCTCGATTATTTGTTTGAATGAACCTGTTCCTCCAAGTGTCAAGCCCGTTGTAGCCTCTGCAATCGTATAGGATTCTGATCTATAAACACCGGGTTCTTTAAAAATAAAATAATAATGATTTGGGTCGATTTTGTATTTGAAAATGACCCCACGAACAAGTTTTTCTTGATTCCAGCTACGAACCATCAATTCGCTTGAAAGATTGCCACGCATAGTTGCCGAAAATACTGCTGGGGTCATGCTGGCCGATGACCTTAATGTTCTTTCAAAACTAGGATTCCTCCGCACCACCCGACGCTTCCGGCGAACCATTCTTTTCTTGCGAGTTTTCTTTTTGCGGTTTTCGTAAATTTTAATCCTTCGCCTTCCAGCAGAATCTTTAAATGATGCCGTCAAAAATTGTGAAAGTTTTCCCTTTGTATATACTGGAGCTTGGCTTTTTAATGCTTGCAACGCTTTTAATAAAGTTGAATAGCGTTCTGTTGTACCCCAATAATATCCGTCAATATGAAGATCAATTTTGGGATATAGTTTCATAATTTTAATACAACCCCGTCCCGGCGCACCCTGATCTCTCAATGTTGGGAAATCTCATCGTCTCTTTTTCCTATAAAGAACCGTAGAAAAAGGAGTGACTTGAGCCTGGTACCATCCTGCTCGACGCATTTTCTGTTCAAGCCGCATCCCGGCCCCGGTAGTTGTGTCGATTCTTTTGTACTCAGCCTGACCAGGACCAAAGACGGGTTTATCGAAAGAAGAACGCATTTGATTCTTGCGCACACACTTCACTCCAGCCTCCTGCCTATATGCGTTCCATTTTGAGTTTGCCCTTGCCATTGCCATTCTATAAAGCTCTTTGCAATCTGAAACTTTATTTTCAAAACAATAATCTCGGACGGCTTGTTTTTCATTCCCACAAAAATCCCGAGTGTTTATGATTACATCTACCGCACCATCAATCAAATCGCTGTGAGAAGGATTCCCCCGCAAACCCCGACGGCGGTTGCCTCGAACCGCACGAGCCGTTTCTATACTTTTTCTATATCTTTCTTCCCAAGCACTTTTTTGCTGATTGGTTTTCTCAAGTGCTTTCATGTGGTCAACTTCAGGCTTTTCTCCGCTATACGGAGTGTATTGCTTTACAAAACGAATCTCAATCAAGCGTTCATAAATTTCTTTTTTTGATCTATGCGTAGCATATTGGTGGTCTGCCTCAATTTTACCATCGAAAGGATTATATCTATCAACATAGAGGTCATATCCACCAGTTCCGCTTTTCTCAACACGTGCATACCCACCACCTTTTTTAATCTTTTCGAGAATTCGAGCAATGTCAGTCATGCTAGTCATTTATTATCTCCCAGCAAAAACCCAAGCATATCCCATATTGTTTGGCAGGCCGCCGCCCACCATTGGTTTTCTCCACATTCTCCCATCCTTGTTTGGGTCAAAACCCGGCTTGTCACTATATCTTTTTATAATTGCATTATCTAGCTTTTCGCATAGCGCATCTTTTGCTGCACGATGCATTTCTTCTTCAGAACCATCATAAGGATAAGGAATGGTAATTGTTCCAGCATCGCAAGTAGCTTTTATTCTGCTGCCTCGACTGTTGCTTGCCCCAATATATTTTGTGTAGATTGCTTGCATGTTTTCTCCTATTTCTGTGAGGCAAAAGCTTGATCCCAAGAATCAAAGGGTCCAAGGACGTGTAGCCGTTCCATTTTCAAGCCTTCATTCATAGGCCAAAATCGAGACAATTCCGACATTGAAATTTTTATTATTTTATCACCTTTAAAAACCAATCCAGCGGTATCACCTCTGGAATGATGCGACCAATAAATTTTATAGAATTTGTTGGGTAGAGTCTTGGAATATCTTGGCGCTTTTTGGCGGTTGGGATTCCCGCGCAGGTTTCGGCGTCTCTCAGCACGTTGCTCTGACACTTCAGCTTTTCGAGCTGGGATCTTTGTCACTCGACTCATATATGATGGTCCGTCAGTAGCCAAAACCTCAAGGTCTGCATTTATTTCTTCTAAAGCCTTTTGCTCTGATTCTCCTTGCTCCATCTTGAAATAATAATCCGAAAGCAATCCGCTATTGGTTGCTGTTCCAATAACAAAAACCCGCCCCCTTCTCACTACCTCCCACACATCATAATCACCATCGGGTTTGGCAATTTCAAAAGTACCAATATATTTTTCCCCAGGAGTGTACATGTTTAACCGTGGGGCATTTCGCCTTAGCCCACGTTTCGTTCTTTCGTCACGTATTTGCATCTGATGTCTTTGCAAACCCAAACGAGATTTGAGTTGTGACAAGACTCTTTTTAAATCGGAACTATTAGAAAAAGGATCACTACCATTGCGGTTATTTGTTGTTTGCCATTTTACAAAGCCATTGTAAACGGTGACAAAAACAAATTTTCCCCTAGATGGTTTCCTTCGCACTTTACGAGTTTTTCGTCTTTTCATTTCTTCAGCATCTTGGGTACGTAGTCGTTAATGTAGAGTGCCCCAACGGAAATGATTGCCCCTACCAGAGCAGCAATCAGAATCTTTTCCATACTTATTTTGCTCATTTTTTTGTTAACTCCAATTTACGCAAAATTACGTCTTGTTGACCAATCAAGGTATTCACTTTCTCCTCAATCTTTCTCATGTCCATTCTTAATTCTTGTAACTCCGGGCGAATGTCTGCACGGATGGAAGATGTTATCTGCCAAAAGGTTAAGATGACAGCTAGAATTGCCCCAAGAGACAAAACGGTTTTTCCGATGTCTGAGGGCGAATGATTTACTTGAGTTTCCATGCTAGATAGATTCCTACAACTAGAAGTAACGAGAGCATTGCGGAAGTCAATTTCCATATCCACAAAAGGCGGGTTTTTGATTGCTCCTGGGACGAATCCAGCATCTTTGTGAGGGTTGCAATGGAAGCTTCTTTTTGCTCAAGTTGCTGTTCGGCCGCAATCAGATTATCCCTAATCGAACTCAAGTCTTTGCGCAATTCCGGGTGACTTGTTTGCAAGCCCGAAATTTGCGCGTCAGCTTGACCTAGATTGTAACTTCCACCAGGACTAGAACAACCTACGAGACCGCTGAAACAAAGTAAGCCGTAAGAGTATAAGAATAGTTTTGTGAAACCGCGCCTGCATTGGAACATATAAAAACCCCCAATCTGTCATTTGATTTTAACGGAATTCTCTTTGTATCAGCATCATAGCCAATTGTTGTTTGACGATCAGCAGAATTTAAACTAGCCGCACCGTCGGTAGATGGATAGTCCAAGTGCGTCACAAGAATTTGCGCCCCAGAAAAAGCGGTTACATTGCCCCCAGCAGGCAAGGTCAATAAGGATGTTGAAGCTTTTGCAAGCATAAATCCAAACGGCCGAGTAATAACAACCGCGCCAGCGGCTAAACCATCCGACACGTGCGAAGTCATTAAATGGGCGCCAATTAAGTAGCCATCAGTTTCAAATTCAATAAATGAATCAAGGATAAAATTGGGAAATACATTTGCACCGCCAATGCTCCCACGCACCCCAATCGTGCGACTTTGAATGAATTTGTCGAAGCTCATGGGACTAGATCCATACGCAAGTGATTTCCACCATTATCAACCTGAAATGCTGTTGGGACTCCAACCGTTGCGGGATCTATGAATCCTGCCGGGATAAGTGTGCTTGCTACTATTGGGCTAAAAAATACCTGAACCCCATTTTCACCTGCATTGTATCCCTCTGCCCTTACCCTTGTCACAACAATCCCAGGAACTAAATTTCCAATTTGTGGCACTTTATTTACTACGATTGGAATAGTGTTTATTACTGGGCCGGGAGATATGTAGGAAATAAAGGCATTTACGTTTGTCATAGATGTCTGGAAAAAAACATCCACGCCAACCTTTGAGCCTTTTGCACCAACCGTATTATATGTATATGATGGAGGCAAATAATTTGGCCGTGGTGGAACCGTAACGCTTCCGCCAGTTCCATCTGAATAACAAATTGCAGCAAAAAAGGAAGTACCAGCAAAGCCAATCCCTTGCCCATCCAATCTAGTGCCAGCAACAATTGTCCCATCAAAAAGTGTAGCAAAATTGCCCCAATAAGGTACGGGGACTGGATAGACATTGTTTATTGCTCCGGTGCTAGTCCAATTGTAATACATGTAAGTGCTTGTTGGCCTTGCTCTCCGTTTCTGAATATCCAGCGTAGTTGCCCCGCTAAAGCCAACCGTCTCCAATCCTGATTCACCCTCTTGGGTCAAGATTTCTACGGTATCTTCAGTTGCAATCATGTTTGTGCAACAAAGTACATTGAAAGTGTTGTTGCAATAAGTGAGGACGCGCTACTACCAGAAACCGCGTAAATAGAAATCGTACTTCCCGCCGAACAATCAATCACGGCGGTTCTAGGCGAAAAGCTCACGGCGGTTGTTCGACTCACGGGCGAAAGAGATCCTGCCGCCGAATTCTGATGGGAGATTTGCGTCATATAAACATCTGCGGCCGCCACCTGATTATTTGCATTGTTGGTTATATTAAGAAAATCATTGTTGCCTCTAGCAACCGCTACCACCATTTCTTGCGTATCAAAATTGAGTAGGGAGGACGAAAGTATCAAGGCAACCATAAAAGCGTCTCGATCAAACTGGTAGGTTGCCACACGTTTCATCGTGGGATACAGAAATGTTAGGCCGGGATTAAAGGTGTTTCCAGTCGTCCTAGCTTCAATAATTCGGTTTAAAATGGATTCACTCATAAAGGAATCAACCATCCAGACAAAAAGCATTTTGCGTCAAGTGTTGTATAAGTGTTCACCCCAGCAACAATTCCAGACGTAATGTATGCAGAAAGTATTTCTCCAGAAGTTGCAGTTGCTTTACCGGTAGTCGAGGAAGTCCCTCCAACCGCGCCGCCAGTTCTCCAATACTTATTCAATAACTGCACAACTTGTCCAGCATCAGATAATTGAATTTCATTTGAAATCTGATTAGCAGCCGCATTGCTGTTATTTTTAACAACCCGAATCGAGGGTTGAGTGACTCCCAACATTGCACCTGTCTGCGCCACGTTTGTAAATGTAAGGGCAAATTGATCGCTAAAAAATCTATAACCAGCCGGGATTGTATATAAATCAACCTTCGTGCCGGTTACACCCAAAAGATTTAAGTCACTTGTGCTTGATACATAGACTTGCGTTTGCCCTTGGGGATTTATCGTGTATTGCGAAAGATTATCAGCAACCGAAAAGATTGTGGTTATCCAAGACAGAAAGTTATTATCCGACCTAAATTTATAGGTTTGGCCATTAACTGACCATACCACCTGGGCGGTTGCCGCCCGCCCGTCACTACCTACCGTGAGCGCAAAGCTCATAGTGAAACTAACCCATCCGTCCGAATATTTTATATCCGCGTAGTGCGAAAGTAATATCTAGGGTAGTTGCACCTGCGGGCAATGCGGATACAGTCGAAGTGAAATCAAACTGGATCTGATTTTGGCGGGGCCAGCGAATCTTGTATCCTTCAGGAATAAAGAAGTTCGAGTTGTTTCCGCACACCAAAGATCGTGCCAACGACGACGTAAATAAATCACGCCCGGTGGACACGTCTTTAATCAAAACCTTGAAGCAATCCGGGGCGCCAGTCCCAAAGGCGGGCGAACCAGTTGCAACCACACCATTGATTGTTGAAACAATTGCACTACCAGTATTGTCAATATTTGTCCTAGCTTCAAAGCCGTATAGTTCAAACTCTGAATCTGCTCCCAGGACAAGGGTTTTGGTGCCAGTACCGCTAGCGGCTAAACTAATATCTACCGTATAAATGAACGGTAGGATTTCTCTGGATGATACTGATTCTGCCATAAAATTATCTCCTATCTATGCCCGGACCCACCAATGAGAGTAGAAAGGGTAAGGCTCTCATTGGTGGGTTGGCGCGTTTGTTACTGCGTGGGAACGATTGCAAATCCGTCGTAAATAAGACCCACATTTACGAAGGCGAATGAACCAGGTGATGCGGCTACAACATCGGGCAAGGTAAAGTTGCCAGTGGTATAGGCATCCTGGAACTGAATCGAAGCGTCAATGATCGAATCACGCTCAACGAATAACGGAGGCGTGGTGCGATAGATGTCGCGAGGATCCTGGGACTGCGAATAGTAGTAAGAGCGCTGGGTGGTTACGCCAGCGGCCGTAGCCTGCGCTCCGCCACCGTATTGCTTAACCGATACGCCCGCACCTCGTGGGCAAGTCTTGAACGGCTGATTCACCTCGAAATACCGCTTTTGTCCGAAATTAACGATCATCGTCCCTAAACCTGACAACTTCTCTAAGAAGGTGTAGGTGCCGGTAGGTTGACCCAAAGAACCGTCCGCGCCGCCAACATTCAAGTTGGCAACAGTGGTCAAAGCACCAACGGAATTCTGCCTAGACTTAGGAAGAACCTGCAAGTGGGTACGAATGGCAGTAATAACGTAATCATACGTGAACTGACCATTTCGATCCAAATTGGTTTCTTCAAGTGTCTTGGCAATTCCAGAATTCGGATCAATAGCGCCTTGTGGGACGCTAAAGAAATTCAATTTCTGAGAGATGACGCCTGTGGATGGCGCAATGCGAACGTAATCGTAATATTGCCATTTGAGGACCTGAAGGTTTTTGTAGTTTGCGGTGCCATAACGCCCCGCCAACATTTGCGTAATTTGCTGTGATTCGGATGCCATAATTTTATTCTCCTTGTTGTTTCTTACTGGACGGGACGGAATTCCACCCCGTCAAGCGTGACGCCCACAAAAAGTGAGCCGGCGCTAGATGCCAGTGAAGTTGTTCCAATCCGAGTTACCGCACCGGCTGGGAATTCTAGGGAGACGCGGAAGTTCTCCTGGAAATCAATGTAAAGCTCTGGATCGACATTATACACGTTTTCAGCCTGACGATTTAAGTCAGCTTCAGGTGCATTAAAGCTTGCAGTTGTGATTGCCCCAGCCGCCTCAGTGACGGAAGCGTTTGAGATATACAACTCACTTCGACCGTCAGCAGGCGGCGCATACAGATAAGGCTTAGGAATAGTAACGAAGTCCTTTGCCCCAACCGTGAACTTGAGCAATCCAGCTTGTGCGAATCCGTCGGTCAAGTCCGCCCACAACGCGCTAGTGGCGTCGGTTAGGTAGGTTGTAGTTCCAGCCGCGTAGTTGATCCCAGGCGCGGGGACGTAAAGCGCCATGCGAATCGTCTTGAGCAAGAAGCTAGAAGTTCCAAAGCTACCCTGAACGGGCATATTGGTTTTCTGCAAATTCGGTGTTGCGGTATCACCCAAAGCCGAACCGAAAAAGGTGTACTGCGAATTGCCGTTTGCGTAATCGACAAACGACCAGAATTGTTTCCGTTGACTTTGCAACTGGCCGCGGGAATAAGTCCCGTAGCGAGATTGCAACTTTCCTACGATTGCCTGTGAATTCGTTTCAGCCATTTTAGTATCTCCTTAATTTCGGTTAGATTATTTAGCCCACGCGTTAAACGCGGCGGGTACTGAAGCATTGCCCGAGAAATTTCCCATCCGTTGAGGGGCAATGTATGCGCCCATCGAACGAGCCGGGTCAAGATACTCGCCCAAGTAGCGACCAGCAGGCTTCAAGGAAGCAGGCAAGAATCCGCGAATAGCTTGAGCCAATCCACCGATGACCATGCCCTTTGCCAGTCCGGGGGAGAAGCGGCTTGTTACAAGCGCGCCAATTCCGGGGATGAGTAAGTTATATACAGCGGCCGAGACCTGGGCCGATCCGATGGTTGGGAGGGTGACAGATTTCATAATCTGACCGACAACAACCGGGGCCAAGATGACGCCACCAGCTAAAGAAAGATTTTCACGATTGGTGAATTGGCCGATAAAGCCACGCACCGATTTACGTCCACCACGATTTTTACGAATTTTCATAGATTTGTTTCTCCGAATGACGGGATTTTTCCTAAGAGTGCGCCTACGCGTTCCCGTCTTGCGTCTGCGCGATGTTTTGGTTTTTCCGCTTTTGCGACCCTTCCGAGTCTTGCGGCGTTTCTTGCGATTGCTAAAGAGTGCTTCAAAATCCCCTCCATTGGGAAACAATGGTGATAGTGGAGTGCGCACCCCAAACGAATTTCTCCGTATGCGATGGCGTCTCCGAGGGTTTTCTAAAAGCAATTGTTTCATTCACTTAGGTTTGTAGTTCCGAGTAATTCAAATTCTGTCAAGGGATTTCTTTTTTGAATACTGCCCAAACATAAAAGCATCTCGCCCACGCATCCAAGGAATTCCCTTTCGGATGAAGTAAGCATCCAGCATACGAGACATTTTTATTGTTTGCGTGTAGGTGGGAATGTTGTCTGGAACTTCAATAGGCCGCAAACCCTGGGGAGTAGATTGGTTAAGAGTTTGTTGAGTGACTACACTCATACACCGAAACTTTCTATGTCCCACATTGCATTGGCGGCCGATTCAAGTCTCTCCGCATAAACCGTGTCACCTTCCTCCATAGCAATCCCGGCCATACGGTTAAGAGCAACGGACAATTCTTTGGAAATCTCCGACAAAGAGTTTTCAGCTAAAATGCGGGCAACAGAATCCCGCAACGTCATTAGTCAATATGAAGTCCAACAGACTTCAATATGCTAACTGCCTTTGCTAACCAGGTATCGTCAACTGGGGTGGGGGTCAGTTTTACTATCACTCGCGCGACAATAACGATCCCACCTAAGCCCGCAACAATATTCTGCCAATTTTCAGTAATCCAATTCATTGTGGCCTCCTTTTGTTACTTATCCGAATAAAGTGCCCCACTCGCCAAGATCGGCGGGTGCTGTGTACTCTTGTCCAGCAATAAACTCATCGACCGTAGTGCGATCAACGTAATCAGGGGCGGGGGCGGCGGGTAAAATTGTTGAAGCAAGAGCAAGATCATTGGATGCTTGCTTTGCTTTATTTTTCGAGAACCAATACAAGCCAGCGCCTAGCGCCAGCAGCATAAATATATCATTTCGTTTCATATTATTTCATTAACCTTTTTATGTCTTTTTTGAATAGCATATATGCAACCAGGGCAACTACCGCGGTTGTTGCTATGCTTGAAGTTGTTTTAACGATTGGATCGGCAAGGGCGGCCGCTGTGCTAGGCGCTAAGGCCGTCTGAACACCGCTATTGGCAACGTATGTTGCCCCAGCAATGGCCGCCAGTCCTAGTCCCGCTGTAACCAAAGGAATCCAAAAACCAAGTGGCTGAACACCGCTTCCTATGCTCATTGGTTGTGTCCCGTTGCCCCCAGAATTCATGGGTCTGAATTGAGTTGGGTTGCCAGTATCGGAATAACCAGAAAGAGGATAGTAAGGAGATGGATTGCCTTGCCCACGATCATAAGCGCCAAGGGTTGCCATTTCCCAATTGCAGGGACGCGGAACGTTTTCACCCATGCAAGGCCCGGCAACACCCACAGGAGTTATCCCGGTAATTCTTGAAGGGTCAGAGTATGCAGAAAAAGTTTGGCCGTAGCCCGGTCGAGCAGGGACGTACGCCCCCATCGAAAATAGGCTGCCAACTTTTGAGTCCGAACAAGATGCGCAACAGGCAAGAGAATTCATCTAGGTTCTATGTTCCAAGTGGATTTCAATTGTCAAACACTTCCTACGCCATTCCCTGAGTCATCGTATTCGTCTGGGGGCGGG
>Ga0214919_10008645_pt1 | contig 13338 bp, 6 predicted proteins | sample LL1503_MetaG_FD_177994 | JGI IMG/M metagenome (GOLD analysis project Ga0214919, IMG submission 177994) | Freshwater microbial communities from Lake Lanier, Atlanta, Georgia, United States - LL-1503 | ecosystem: Environmental > Aquatic > Freshwater > Lake | place: USA: Georgia | collected 2015-03-15
TGATCTTATTAAAACTTGTTTCAAGGATAAGGTCATCGACTTAAATAATTTTAAAATATGGTCAAATCATTTATTAAATAAAAAAGATTCTTATTACTGGCCTTTCATAGATCTTTTTATTTTTAATTATTCAGAAGATGGAAAATATATTCGTTTCTTTGAAAAAGATTGGGATATTGAAGAATTTTTCCCTAGTCAAAGAACAGAATTTAACAATTTAAATATTTCTATCCCAAGAAATCCTGATTATTTTCTATCAAAAAATTATGGAAAAGATTATATGAAAATATTAAAATCGTCGAATTGGAATCATAAAAAAGAATTTGGTATTCCAAAACAATATATGATTACAATCGAAGAATATTTTGAATATATAAAGAAAAAAACTTCTAAATAAAAAAAATGTTTCATGACAATATAAAAAAGGGAGTCGATGCTAAATTACTTGTCTACGAAGAAAATGCATCTGTTATTTCTGATAAGAAAATAAATCTTCAAAATTTAATTAAAAACAACTTTTTTAAAAATAATTCAGATAATAATTCAAATTGTATTCTAATAAATATTGAAAAAGATTCAGAAAGATATTCAAGAAGTGTTAAGGAATTCAAAAAAATAACATTATCCAATTTTTTTCACCTAAAAGCAACATATTGGAAAGAAAGAAATGAATTTGTTAAAGATCTAAATAATATTTTGCATTTCTTACAAAATTTTAACAATGACATAACTTCGCTTCCTGTAAAAATAAATGAATTTTCAGAAGTTGATGATCTAAATATTCATATACAAGATGGACCGCTTGCTTGTTATTGTAGTCATGTTAGATCATTGATTTACGGTTATAAAAATTTCAATGATTACACTATAATAGTTGAGGATGATATTTCAATTACAAATACCGAAAATATTGAAAAATATTTACCACTAATACCGAATGATTGGGATATCATTTGTTTAAACTCAGCACCAAAAAATTATAATTATGGTGATAGACCTTATTATAAATTTGTAGATGATTTTCATTCAGGACAATTTTACATAGTCAGAAACAGTTGTATGGAAACTTTATTCAAAAATTTATATCCTATTACAGATCAAGTAGATGTTTTAACTTCAAACCTTCATAAAATTTTAAATATTTATAACATCGTTGAAACCGTTTATCAGCGCAATATTTCTACAAATACACAAAATAATTTACATGTTATTTTCAATTCTCCAAACTATTCTATTCTAAGAACACATATTATAATTATTCAGAATATATTAGATAACTTTATAAACATCGAATTACCTGAAAACGAAACTCGTAATAAAAATATTATTGAAAATATATTATTTGATGTCTTATATTCTTTCATAAGTAATCCTTTTAATTTTGAATCTAATAATAATTCCTTCATAAAAGCACAATATGATAATAAAAAAGAAATCAATAACGATTCTTACTTATATCAACTATTTAAATCAATAGAAATCGTAATAAGATGTAGTAAAAAAGGTATTCATTCTGAACTAGTTTCATTATCTCTTACAAATAACATAATAAATACTATAAGATCCTTTCAAAAATATCATAATCAGATTGATAAAATTTTTGGTTGTGAAATTAAAGCTTATAATTATGGATCTACTGCTCACACTTATATTCTAGAAAAAAATAATATAATTTTAAAATCATATCACAATGAATTTAGATGGAATATTAAAAATCACGAAGATTCAAACCTAATTTATGATAAGGAATTAGATATATGTAAAAAAAATAATACATTGATTTCATATGATGTATACAATAAAATATTATATATAAAATATTTAGGTGAATCATTATATACTAATTTTGTTTTACCTTCAGATTGGAAACAACAAATTACAGACATCTTTACAGAATTAAATAATAAACAAATATACTACCCCGAATTTAATATAAAAAATATATTAAATAAAAATTCAAAACTTCATTTCATTGATTTTGGTCTGGCATTTGTTATAAATGATCCTGATAATAATGAAAATTGCGAAAATTTTATAGAATTACTTCAAATCTTACAAGATAGATTTAAAAACACAACTAATAACAACGAAAGACTTTTATTATATAATACCTTTATAAATAATATAAAAATTCATAATATTGTAAAATATTTAAACAATATCTTCTAAATCATCTTTTGTTGTTATTTTTTGAAGACTTTTAGAACTTCCTTTTATTAGTTCATATTTAATTTTTAATAAATCTAATAAAGGTATTACTTCCCAACATATTCGCCTTTCTTTTTTTATATAATTCGAAAAAAGAAATGAAAATAAACCAAAATTTACACAAATAGGTGTACAGATTTCAATAAAATCGTCTCTATTCACTTCTTCATAATTTTCATTGTCACGCTTAAGCAATCCATTAGTCAAATTTAAATAATACTGGCTATAAAAAATATCATCTTTTTTCATAACAGATAATAAATTATTTACATGTTTTTCTTTTATAAATGGCCTTGAACCATCATGAATTACCAAATTTTCTACATCTTTTGATAAATATTTACTTATAAAATGTAAACCTGTTTCTATTGATTCCAATCTATCACCTATATCGTTAGTAATCGTATAAATATTTTCTTTATTTAATAAATCACTTTCTAATATAATTTTTGTTATTTCATCTAAACATTCACTATTCACAACTATTACAATTGAATTTAAAGTATTTACTAATATTCTTAAAGAATAAAGAAATAAAGGGGTTGAATTGTACAAATACAATTGTTTTTTAATATTATTATCGAAACGAGTTCCAAAACCTCCAATTAATAACAAACCTATATTTTTTAATCCAAATGTTATTTGAGATGAAATAATATTTGTTGAATTGATATTGTATTCTAAATTATTACGATCAAAATCCAATCTTAATTTTTTTAAATTAGTCATAATTTTTTACTTTATAACCTACCTAATTTTTAAGTTGAAATAAATATCGATTAAGCAGTTCCTTTTTCCAAATATCCTGTTGCACTAATACAAAAGAATGGGGTTGTAGTTGAATTGTCTAAACCGCTATATGTATTATAAAAACATAAGTTTCCGCTTGAGTTTTCACCTATAATCCAATTGTTTTGACCAGAAATTTGTAAACCACCTGAAGGACCAGATTTTGCTGAACCAACTGCATTTGTATATAAACCATTTGTAGCTGAAATAGTTCCTCCAGAAACAACTTTTGCTTTAACATCTCCTGTTACATTTCCAATAAGATTACCAGAAACATCTCCTGTTACATTTCCAATCAGATTACCTTTAACACCTCCAATCAAATTACCAGAAACATCTCCTACCAATGAACCATATAAAACTTTACCAGTAATTGAGTTAGCCTTTATGTTATCACCATTAACGTTTCCGGATAGATCACCTGTTACATTTCCTGTTACGTTTCCGTATAAATTTATTGCAGAAACTGACGAAGCTGACACTTTTCCTGAAGTAATTAAATCACCATTATTATCTACTTTAAAAGGAGAATCTTCGTATCCCTTTGGACCTGTTCCTACATATAAAGTATTCGCGGCTTGTGAATATCCTGTTGTAATTAAATTATTTGAATTAATTGTTCCAGTTGCGGACAGGTTGGTAAAATCACTTATCGTTTTTACAGGAAGATCACTTGGTATTAATATTGGATTTAGTAATCCATTTTGAAATAATTGAGTTCCGCCAACTGTAATATTATTAGAATCTGTAAAATTAACACCTTTTGAAAAACTTGGTTGAGTATTATATACTACTTTTACTCCTGATCCAAAAGTAACTGTTTGTTCAGTTCCCTTAAAATCTATATTCTGTCCTGTTCCTGAAAAATTTACATTACCACTTGTGAAATTTGCAGTAGTTGACCCTACATTATGGTAATTACCTAAAAACAATTGACTATTTTCACCATCATTATTTAATCCTTGTACAACATTTCCCATTTATTATATAATTATTATATAATAAATAAAAATAATATTTTTATTCCAAAAAATTACTTCTAAAACCATTAAAAATATATTAATCTAAAGTTATTATTTGTTGAGAAACTGAATTTCCTACCGTGTTAGATACTGCTAGATATAATGTAATTAATTGAAATCAATTACTATTAAATGATATTACACGTGAGGTACATAAACAAATAACCCTCATAATCCCTCCTAATAAAAAAAACACCTTCTTACCCGTTATTTGGGCTTATCATCAAAGGGGGTGAAAACTATTCACCCCCTTTACAATTAAAAATGTCATATATAATAACATTTTTAATTGTAAAGACATTTAATTTTTCATGATTAGGTTCATCCTATACTTATCTTTGGTTTAAATAAATTCTTTATCTGTTCTATCACCGCTCGTCTCTTCTTATATCTAAATATATACTGTTCTTTTACGAAATCTTTTTTAAACGGTTTAGAATATCTTCCGTCATTCTTTAAAAATGCTATATTCAATATCTCATCAATTGAATTTATCGCTATTTTTATATAGTAAAAGAAATCTACCGTGAGAAAAGAACTATGCTCTAGAAAATATTCCATACTTTCTAACTTTTCATACTGTTTTGCCGTATGATTCTCTATATCTGTGACTAGAAATTCCAATCTCGATCCAGTCTGAACTAGCTGACCACGTCTTTTCATCTTTTCAGCCAATTGAACTTGTGCTGGTAAGCATCTTTCATAATATTCCTTTATTGTTCGAGCATCTTTTAATTTAAACTGTTTTTCTCTTTCTTTAGGATCTTTTGGTAATTTTGGAGCTATATAATCACCTATTTTTATCTTTTCTTTACCTTTTTCATCAATATAATGTTCTAGTATTGATTCGCCTTCAATTCTACAATTATCATCGGATTCTATAAAATTGTTTGTATTTCCAACTGATTTAGTTACAACAAAATCCTTATATGGAATTGAGTTTGAGCAAAGTCTATTTATTTCTTGTAAAATAAAATAAAGAATCTCATCACGATCTTCTCTATCCATTATTTTTGTCACAACTTTCTCATAAAGATTTCTAACAAATACACTACTATCTCTTCTATTCAGAAGTACACCTCGACGCCCTATTTTGTTCGAAACTATTCCATCCTGTCCACAGGCTTTGTACATATACCTTTTTTTGGTAAGTATAAAGAAGCGTTCGTATAGGGCCTCCTCGAAGTCGAGTTTAATTGGCCTTGGAAATAGGCTTGAAATCTTTTCAGCGACATCCAGTGCATAATCCCATGCTTCGGAAGCTGTTTTATTTTTTAAATGTGGAAAATGAATATAATTTGAATTATGAACAACTAGTTGTCCCACACCAGCTGCAAAATGATGATTTTCGGTTTGTATGTCATAAATATAATCGTCTTCATTTCCATTATACGTTATTATTTTTTTAACAGCATTTTTTATATATCGCATTCCTTTTTCAGGTGTAGATCCTGTAAGTTTATATATATGAGGTTTGTCTTCTCTTGTGTTTACACTCACTTGATATCCAATACTTCTTAATAAGTAAAACAATCCTGCTGAGCCAATCGCACCTTTATTACTTAAACAAAGAGCTGGATCTTTTCTACTTCCATCACCAGCATGATATCCCATATAAAAAGATTGACGAATACCGAATGGTGCATTAAATATAATTGTTGGAATTTTCTTATATTTTCTAGAATCATAAAAAAGATTACGATATCTATCAACAAAATTTACAATTGTTCCTCTATGTTCTAGTTTTTTAGAAAATTGAATGGCTACTAACTTATTAACGCTCGAAGATTCCATTGTATCAAGAATTTTAAAATCAAGAGAATTTTCATGTTTTTTCAATATACAACAAACTCTATTCAAAAGTTTATTATCTTGATTGTTTATAGCCCACGTAGACTTATTATATCCAGTTTTAGATAAATATTGTCCACACGAGCCATCTGCATAAAATAATCCCCAAACAAAAGACAATTCAGCAGTTAAACCATTAAAGTTAACATTAGGTATAACGTAATCTTCTATTGTTTTGACCGCAACTTTATTATTATAAACTGGGTTTTTAGGTGTGTCTGAAGGTAAAGGTAATTCTGATACACATAATTTATCACCAATCTTAATATCTAATGGTGTTACACTTTTTAGATCATCAGTTAAAAGAGAATGTTCATTAGAACAATTGATAACACCTATATGAGTCAAAACTCTACTCAAAGGTTTTTTTACTCCACATCTTACAACATTGATAATATTTGTAAATCCATTATCACTCCATACCATCAATCCTTTTTTAACATTTGAAATTTCTTTATTAGGATTAATTCTAGTCCAAATCCCATCACTTAACTCTTCAACAGTTTTATAATCTACAATTCCGTCATTCATTACTAAAACTGGTTCTGTTGCTAAAACACAATCCGTATCTCCATACACTAATTCTCCTTTATACTCTTCCACAATTGTTTTTGCAACGATTTCAATATTTGTTCTACCCATGAAGGTTGTGCAGTTATGCACTACAATACCATTTGCAATAAATGATTGATTAGGCACATCTATGATATCATATACATCATCAACCCCATCATATCTCACATCAACAACATCAATATATAGACATGGATTTGATTCTTGATCGCGTTCAAGTGAATAAATTTTCTTCGATTTTTGCTCTTCAGAAAACCAATGATCACACCCAGTCATTTGCGAGTATTCCCTTGCTGTAGGAAAATATTTTTGTAATAGTTTAAATCCTTCTAAAGTATGAGGTTTAGCTCTATAGTTATAAACATCAGTGCATTTAGACAAAGAAAAATATTCATGTAAAGGAATTTCATTTTCATATATTTCTTTCCTTGCTTTTTCTAAAATATATTTCGTTTTATAATGTTTATCATGTAAGTCAAACATTTCAGAAGCTTTTAATACAATATCTATATGCTGTTTTTTAACATTATCTGAATATCTTTGATAAGATGCCGCAACTGTAAGTTTGTTACTTTTATCTGAACAATATCTAAAACCTATCTTTTGTGCAAATAACAAAGAAAAACAATTATTAGTTGTTATCAAATACTCCCATCTTGGATTTTCTTTTATATCTTTTGGTAATAATTCTTCTCTTTCTCTTGAAAGTCTAGGTTCTCTGAGCCAAAACTTCATATCAAATCTTTCTAAGAGTATAATTAATTTATTCATAATATCAAACATGTCATTTTTATACTTTTCAATTGTTGATATACCAAATTCAACTGGTGAAAATGATGGATGAGAAACAGATAATGATGGACTAGTTCCATCTCCGCCAAATAAACCACCGAGAAATTCTCTCGCAACCGATAAAGGGCAATCTGGTTCAAAAATAAAACTTGGTAGAGTAAATGGTTGATGAGTTCGTTTTCCTATTAATACTCCATCTATCAATATTATTTTATCTGCTAGTATTTTGGGAACATGAATATTAAAAACATTTCCCTTTATTTCTACTCTTTCATTGTAACTAATCATTGGTTCTTGTCCGGTAAGAATTTTAATATCATTTACAAAATTTTTTGAGTCTAGTAAAGTTCCTATACACACTTTGCAACTTAATAATTCATTTTCAGTTTTTGATCCTAAATATTTACTTATACTTCCATCAGATAAAATGAATCCTAATACTCTACAAAATGCTAACATTTTTTCTCTATTTTTTGGAGTTTCCATAGAATAGTCAAGAAGTTTCCAGTTTTTTTCATCTTTTCCTATAATATCCTCTGGTAATTCAAGACCGACTATTACTTTTGAGAATTCAATATTTGTTTTGAAAACTTCTCCATCCCAATTATGTTTTGGTAATAATTTTCCAGCTTCAACCCATCCGGTTGTTGTCATTATTTTATGATCTGGAGTACACTTCAATATTCTTCCATCAATTAAAGTTATTCTTACTATCTCTTTTTTACCTTTATATATTAAACCTTTTCCATTAGAAACAACTTGTCCGTTGTTGTTATAAGACCACAAATTATCAGTTTTTACCAAATCTTTCATTTTTCTTGTGAATCCAAATGAGTGCGAAATCAGGCTATCACCTAATAAACACATAGCTCCAGGCATGAATGGTAAATATCCTTTTTTTACACCCCAACTACCATACATGCTGTTAGCGCAAATTTTATAAGCCAATTGTCGCTTGTCTAAAACATTATTCATCATTGCTAATTGATTGACTTTCTTCTTATCTCCGTTTATTTCTAAAATTTTGTCTATCTCTTTTTTATTTTCTTTTATACCTACTCTAGTATGTTTACGAGCATCTAATAAGTTTTGAAGCATTGTCGGAATAACACCTTTAGGTTCTTTTAAAAATCTAAAATATCTTTCTTCACACATTGGATTTTTAGAAATTGTTTTAGATAATTGAGATCTTTCCTCTATGTAAGGTTTCAAATCTTCTACTTTTTTGTTTATTTCATGAATAATCTCTTGTCTGCAGAATTTATTACTTTTCTTATCTCTTCTTTCTCTAAGTTCCGTTAATTCTTTTTTCACCGAATCTATATAAGTTGTGAGCTTATTTTTTCTAATAACTTTTGGATCGTGAACACAGGCATAACAATCTTTCCATTTCATTACATTACATTTACTGTCTGGAATTGACTCATCTGTCACTAATGTCGAAAAATCAATATTATAAGCTATAATCGTTTATACCTTTGTTTTCACAGAGGACTAGACTGTATCTTAAGCAGATTCAAGTTGATTAGACTATCATTATCTACCGACACCCGTGGCATACTAAAACTTAAGTATACACTCGGTCGTTGAAGGAGTATCATATCCTAATCATATCGGACTTAGATACTTTACCTGCGGATTGCCCAATCTCTAACTTTATTACCATTGGGTACGGTTATTAACCGTGTTCCCTTTATAAGTTTCCGAATAAAGGTGGTAGTTAGAGCTCTAAGGGTGTCCCCGTCATTATAAGGTGTCTTGCCTTAATATATGTATACTAAGACTAGGTAATCACTCTTTTAAAGTTACCTTTTTCAACCCATTTTACTTAAGTTGTGGGATATAAACTACAGTTATGAGAAACTATACCATTAGCTAAAAAGTTATGAACTGTTTCAACTTCAATATCATAAACTTCTTGTAAACCATTATTCTCAATTTTAAGTATTTTTTGTTTATAATAAGGTATAGTTTGATCATCGCTTTTAACTATATATATTTTAGATTCGAACCATTTTTCAACACCAATATTTGTAATATAACATTTAGAATTTGTTTTTTTATTGGTTGAATGAAATGTTTTAAAAGATGAGGCTATGTTTACCTTATAATTTTTATTAACACAATAAACAAATCCAATTTCTTTATTAAATTTTAAAGTATCGTTGGTTGATATGGTTAAATATATCTTGTATCTTTTATTTTCATTAAAATCTTTGGGTTTTATAGAATTTTCTTTATATACAACTAAATAAGGATCATGAACGTTCACGTTTATACCTATTTTTTGATGCATTTTTTTTAAATTTTCGAAAGTTTCTTTCATACTATCGATACAATTTTCAGTTGTTGTCCATTCAAACTTTATATTAGAAAAAGAATGTTTTGATAGAGATGGACACGAACCATCACCCCCATACAAACCTCCTAAAAACGATTTAATAATAGAGTTTGGGCAATTTTTATCAAGAAGAAAATAGGGAAGTTTCATGTTTTGAGTTGCTCTTTTTCCTATTACAATATCTTTCAGCGAATGAAGCATTTTCGATACAGATTGTGGTATATTTAAACAAAAAGTAATACCTTTCTTTTTTCTTTCCACATCATCACTATCTCTTTTCCTAATAATTACATCTTTATTACAAAGTTTAATTATATCTTTTTTGAAATTCTCTGCGTCTATTAATGTTCCAAAACAAGCCTCGGATCTTTGATGAATATTAATTTTAGGAGCAATAATTTCGTTCTCAACATATTCACTTGTTTTTTTTATATTTTCAATTTTAAGATTATTTGACATTATATGATACTTGTTTGTTTTATCTTTTTTGAGATCATTCCATATTTCATAAGACAATTTCACTATTTCTTTATTGTTTAGTAATGGGTTCGTTATTTTTAAGTTATTAACTTCATTTTTATAATAGTACCAGTATCCAGATTTCGGTTTTTCTTTATCACTTGGTTTTTGTATATAATTGTAGTCTGTTTTTTGTATTTTTTCATTAAGTGAAGTCATAATATTTTTACTATTTTTAGCTATCTTCCATCGTTGAGATAATTCTTTATTTATTTCCTTACTTTTAATATCAGGAAATTCTATTTTAATTTTGTCAATCTCATCCGTCATAAAAACAAGATAACACGATTTTTTATTTTTCCTATCCTTTTTATCCTTATTTATTTTAACACTTTTTAAAGATTCATCTTGATCTTTAGGAATGAGAATCTCATACTTTTTTAGTTCTTCTTCATTATTTTTAATAATATTCCATCTTATACCTAATTCTTTGAAAATATCTTTGCTTTTTAGTCCGGGCTTTTCAATAGATATTTTACTGTATTCAACTTTACTAAATATTTGATAAATATTTATAGGTCGTTTATTGCTGCTACCACCATTTTTTTTAAACCGCCTGTCAGGTTTTAAATTTGATTTTATCCTATCATTATTTTCATAATATTCTTTAATTTCTTCAAACGTTTTTCCATTAAAATACATTTGATTTTTTTTACAAGATTTCGTATCATAGTGGAGATTTAAAGCGTAATCAGAATTAACTACTTTATTACAGTAAATACAAAATCCTTCTGTAATATTACTTTCATATATGCTTCCATCTGATAGTATATAACCTAACATTCTTGAAAAAGCCAAAGTCTTTTCTCTTTCAACTTCATTTTTCATATTAAAAGTATATCCATCAACTTCTAGAACCCAATCTTTTTCATTATCATATGAAATATCTTCCGGATATTCTATTCCACACATAACTTCTTTATTTTTTAAATCTTTAGCTTCACACCAGGTTCCATCATATAACATAAATTTATGTTCAGGTGTGCAAGATATAGTTCTTCCATCTTGTAGATAAATTTTAATAGTTTCTTTTAAACCTTTTTTTTGTAAACCATTGATGAACTTAAAGTTTTCAAAACCTTTTTTGTTAAATCCCAAAACCAGATCATCATTTTTCATTTGATCTATTCGCTTTGATGTCCCATTTGAAAGTGTTACCAAAGTATCTCCAGTTAAACAGAAATCGAAGGGAAGTACACGGTCATAAATTCCTGGAACTGGTGGAAACACATGAGCCCCTACATATCGATCATTATCTTTTGTGACATATCCATCTTTCTCAACAACCATATTATTTTTAAAACAATAAGCATAAACTTGAGAGTAAACTTTTATTTGTTGTCCTTGAGTATATAGAGAGAAGATCGTTGTCCCGACTGTTTTTGCCATCTCACATAAACCAACCCAACTTTGTAATTTATCCATCAGCTTTACTACCAAGGCTGAATCTTGCACGCAATATTTTCCGACCTGACTTATAGCCTTAATTGCTTTTTGACTATAAGTTCCATCTTTTTCTTTTTTAGTACCAATTCTATAACATTTAAAAATACCTTTAACGCTTAAAGGATCTTTGGAATCATCTTTCAAAAAATACTCTGATACGGTTTTCAAACGATAATTGTCCATTTTGAAATCTCGTTGAATCAATGGTAAAAGATCAACAAATAATCTACCTTCAGCATCAAGTAATTTAAACTCTTGATTTTTATATGCAGAAGATGACCATTTGATTATTTTTTCCTTTGAATGATTATACTTATGAAAACCCATCTTGTCAAATTCACTAATACAAAAAGATGTACATTCAGATTTTGCTCGTGCAATCATATACGGTAAATCAAACCCAAGAATATTATACCCTACACAAACATTCGGGTTTTCTTTTCTAAGTAATTTTGTAAATCCAACCAATAAATCTGATTCTGTTTTATAAGAATATATCAATGCTCCATCACCGACTAATTTTGGGTCTGGTTTACCTAATGAGAGTAGATATTTTTTATAGTCTTTCTCTTCATCTCCTTCTCTTGAGAAAACACAAGAAATTTGAAATATTTTATCACCGGGATTTTCAGCTTTCGGCATAGCTGAAGGATTCGATGAATTGACTTCAATATCAAATCCCATAATCTTTGGATTCGCTAGCGTTTGCTTGTCCATTCTAGCCAAATTTCTCCAACTAACTTTATATTCTAAATCACATAATGTGACTTTGTCAGTACTTTCAACTTTTTTACCAGCAAAATTAATCCAACCAGCCGTAGGTATATCTTTAAAAGTAGTTAATTGAAGTATAGGATCAGCATCTGATTCGTGAACTTTCAAAACTAAACCATTTCCAACATTTGGAACATTCAAAGGTCTTTTCAACCGATAGGTAAGCATACTGATATCATTTTTACTTGAAAAACAACAAAAAAGGTATGGAAATAATTTTCGTGTACCATCTTTATTAAGATGTGCATAATATAAACGATGTTTCATCATTAAACTTTTTTTGATAGGCTTATGTTCACCAAGCATTTTATCAATTTGATTAGAAAGATATTGTGCTTTTGTAGTATCCCATTTTATATCATCAGGTAATTCGATATATACGTAAGGAGTGAAATCATTTACAATGACACAAACGTTACGATTATCTTCAGTCAGTCCATAAATTCTTATACATGTTACATTCTCTTCTTTTTCATCAATAAAGAAATAATAAGAAAATAGGCAGTTTTTTTCCATGTTGTTTGAATATTTAAAAACATTTTAAAAATAAAAATTCAATTTTTCATTTTCGTAAAAAATTGAATTTTTCCATATAAAAAAATAAGATTTTTCAAAAGAGTATGTTTAACAGAAAACTAACAAAATCAAAGTGGATTCCAAATATCAATGCAAAGGAATTTATTCCTAAAGATGAACTTCAAGTATGGACAAATCCGCAATCTGGTCAAAAAGTAATATTTTTATCGACAACAAAAAATTTACCAAAGAAGTAAAGTTGTATTGTAGGTTTAGTATAGATTTTAAGTATAAATATAATTTTAAATAAATGATTTTTATTTAAAATAAAACATGTTACGAATTTCTTATGATACTAAACCATTTAAACCACCTGTAGTTGATAGAATAAGACTCAACGTAATTGATAGTTTTATAAATGCTGAAAAAATATTACTAGATGTAAAAATAAAAATTCTTTTATCAAAAGGTTGTAACAAGTCAATTTTAAAAAAAGTGTATGATAAA
>Ga0214919_10008647_pt1 | contig 13337 bp, 14 predicted proteins | sample LL1503_MetaG_FD_177994 | JGI IMG/M metagenome (GOLD analysis project Ga0214919, IMG submission 177994) | Freshwater microbial communities from Lake Lanier, Atlanta, Georgia, United States - LL-1503 | ecosystem: Environmental > Aquatic > Freshwater > Lake | place: USA: Georgia | collected...
AAGTCTAAAAACCCGCGACACTGGCAGCGATTGCACTTGCTGAAATGTCATTGCCCATATACAGTTGCGCGCATTAATTCGGCGACTCCGGAGAAACATGTTTGCATTAATTGAAGCTGCGGGATGGCCGGTCTGGCCACTGGTGCTGGCGTCGGTCATTTCGCTGGCCATCATTGGCGAGCGCGCGTGGTCGTTGCGCAGCAGCGTCGTCACCCCGCCTGAACTACTGGGTCAAGTCATCACGGAATTCCGCCAGAACGGCGTCAATCCCATGTTGCTCGCCCGCCTTGCCACTGGCGCGCCACTCGCGCAGGTGTTCGCTGCCGGCCTGAAAAACGTCAAGGCCGCGCCGCAAGTCATGAAAGAAGCGATCGACGACGCCGGCCGCGCCGTGGCGCACGATCTCGAACGTTTTCTGAGCACGCTGGGCACCATCGCTTCCATCAGCCCGCTGCTCGGCCTTCTGGGCACGGTCATCGGCATGATAGAAATCTTCGGCTCGCAGGCGCCGACCGGCGGCAGCAATCCCGTGGTGCTCGCGCACGGCATCTCGATTGCGCTGTACAACACGGCCATGGGCCTGATCGTGGCGATACCGAGCATGATTTTCTACCGCTACTTCCGCAGCAAGGTCGATTCGCTGATCGTCGAAATGGAAAGCCAGGCGGTCAAGCTGGTCGAGATTCTGCACGGCGAGCGCCAGGGCTAGGCGACAGCTCACTGTGAATTTCCGCGTCGGCACACAAAGGGAAGAACCCGAGATCAACCTGATCCCGTTGATCGACGTGCTGCTCGTCATCCTGATCTTCCTGATGGTCACCACGACTTACTCGCGTTATGCCGAACTGCAGATCAACCTGCCGACCGCCGATGCCAACAAACCTGAAGAGCGCCCGAACCAGATCAACGTCGCGGTCGACGGCCAGGGCAAGTACGTCGTCAACAAATCCACCGTGCCTTTCCGCAGCCCCGACAACTTCGCCGACGAACTGAAACGCGCCGCCGGCGGCACGCCCGACCCGGTCATCATCATCAACGCCGACGCGGCCGCCACCCACCAGTCGGTCATCAATATCATGGAAGCGGCGCGCATCGCGGGCTTCAGCCGCATCACCTTCACCACCCAGGCAAATAAGAAGTGAGGTGAGAGGGGTATTGCGAGGCCCGGTGCCAAGCACGGTTCGGTCTCTCGCCTCTCGCCTCTCGCCTCTCGCTAAATGCACTGGCTGGAACAATACTGGTACCGCCTCTCGGCGCTGCATCTCCTGCTGTGGCCGCTCAGCATGCTGTTCGCCGCGCTTGCCGCCGCGCGCCGCTTCTTCTATCGCACCGGCTGGTTCGCCAGCACGCGCATCGGCGTACCGGTCATCGTGGTCGGCAACATCAACGCTGGCGGCACCGGCAAAACGCCGTGCGTCATCTGGCTGGTGCAATGGCTGCTCGATCACGGCTTCAAACCGGGCGTCGTCACCCGCGGTTACGGCGGCAGCGCGCAAGGTCCTCTGCACGCGGCACCCGATGGCGACGCCGCGGTGCTGGGCGACGAAGCAGTTTTGCTCGCGCGCCGTTGCGCGTGCCCGGTGTGGGTCGGCCGCTCGCGCGTCGCCGCGGCGCAGGCCCTGCGTACTTCACATCCGGAGTGCAATGTCATCATCAGCGACGACGGCCTGCAGCACTACGCGTTGAAACGCGATATCGAACTCGTCGTGCTCGACGGCGAGCGCGGCTGCGGCAACGGCATGCTGCTGCCGGCGGGCCCGCTGCGCGAGCCGTTGCGGCGACTGGAGAACGTCAACGCGCTGGTGATTAACGGCGGCGCGGCGTTTGCGCTCGAGACCCTGCCGTCCGGCGTGCCGGCGTTCGACATGCGCCTGGAGGGCAGCGCGTTCCACGATTTGCGCGATGCGCGCCGCGTGGTCAGCGCCGACCACTTCGCCAAGCTGAGCGTGTGCGCTGTGGCGGCGATCGGCAATCCGCAACGTTTTTTCAACACCCTGCATGACCTCGGCATCTCGTTCACCGCCCGCGCCTTCCCCGACCATCATGCGTACACCGCCGACGATTGCGCTGCCGGCACGCACGCAGCGCTCATAATGACCGAGAAGGATGCGGTAAAATGCGAACGCCTGAACGGTGAAAACTGGTGGGTATTGCGGGTAGACGCCGCCATCGACCCCGCGCTAGGCGACCTGATACTGCACAAGATCGGACAAAAATAGATGGATTCCAAGCTGCTCGACATCCTGGTGTGCCCGCTCTGCAAAGGGCCCCTGCTCTACCGCAAGTCGCAGCAGGAGTTGATCTGCAAGGCCGACCGCCTCGCCTTCCCGATCAAGGACGGCATCCCGGTCATGCTGGAAGACGATGCGCGGAAACTTCCTCCAGAGGAAGAAGTTTGAATTCCGAGAGGCGAGAGGCGAGAGACGAGAGGCGTAACGCGCGCGCCGCGCAGCTTGCCCTACCCTCCCGCCTCTCGCCTCTCGCCTGGCGTCTCTCTCCATGAACTTCATCGTCGTCATCCCCGCGCGCCATGCCTCGACGCGGCTGCCGGGCAAGATGCTGGCCGACATCGGCGGCAAACCGATGGTGGTGCACGTGGCGGAAAGAGCGCGCGCCAGCGCCGCCGCGGAAGTCATCGTCGCCACCGATCACGCCGACATTGCGGATGCCGTCACGCGCCACGGATTCACCGCGGTGATGACGCGCGTGGACCATGCGTCCGGCACCGACCGCATCGCCGAAGTCGCGGCACAACGCGGCTACGCGCCGCGCGACATCGTCGTCAACGTGCAAGGCGACGAACCGCTGATCGAACCCGCACTCATACGCGCCGCCGCGCAGCAGCTGGCGGACCACGCAGACGCTGCCATCGCGACCCTGTGCTGCCCAATTGACGCGGCCGACCAGTTCGCCAATCCCAATATCGTCAAAGTCGTGCTGGATAAAATGGGCTACGCGCTCTATTTCAGCCGCGCCCCCATCCCCTATGCGCGCGACGCATTCGCGCAGGGCATCAAGAAAATTCCGGCCGGCCTGCCGGTTTACCGCCATCTCGGCATTTACGCCTATCGCGCGGCATTTCTGGCCAGCTACGCGCAGCTGGCACCCGCGCCGCTCGAGCAATTCGAAGCGCTCGAGCAGTTGCGCGTGCTGTGGCACGGCCACCGCATCAGCGTCGCCATCGCGCCCGCCGCGCCGCATGCCGGGGTAGACACCGCGGCAGACCTCGCGCGCGTGCAAACGCTGGTGCGCAACCAGCGCTAGCGCAGGCGGCGACAGCGTTTCGCCGCGGCGCGAGTACCGGTATAATCCCCCGCAACATCAACCGGTCCCGATATCTTGCGCAATTCCGGCAGCCGCGCCGCAGAGCGCGCGCCATAGGCACACCAAAGAAACCATCATGATGCGCATAATCCTGCTGGGACTGCCCGGCGCCGGCAAAGGTACGCAGGCGCAGTTCCTGATCGCGCGCTACGGCATCCCGCAGATTTCGACCGGCGCCATGCTGCGCGCCGAAATCGCCGCCGGCAGCGCCCTCGGCAAGGCAGCGCAGAAGTACATGGACGAAGGCAACCTGGTACCCGACCAGCTGGTCATCGACATGGTGAAAGGCCGTATCGCGCAGCCGGACTGCAAATCCGGGTTCATCATCGACGGCTTTCCGCGCACGGTCACGCAGGCCGAGGTCTTGCGCGAATCCGGCATTGATGTCGATTTCGTGATCGAAATCGAAGTCGGCGACGTCGAAATCCTGCGCCGCATGAGCGGCCGCCGCGTCCATCCGGCTTCGGGACGCACTTATCACATCGAATTCAATCCGCCGCGCGTGGCGTGCAAGGACGACCTGACCGGCGAACCGCTGGTGCAGCGCCCCGATGACAACGAAGAAACGGTCAAGCGCCGCATCGCGGGCTATCACGAGATCACCAAGCCGCTCATCAACTATTACCTCAAGTGGGCCGAAAGCGGCGACCAGCACGCGCCGACCTACGTCAACCTGTACGGCCGCGGCGCGATCGAGCACATCCGCGACAAAATGCTGGCTGCAATCTCGCAGCGCAATATCAGTTGATCTCCATGCGTTTTCCGTGACCCGGTTATCATTTCAGCCATGAAAAAAATGAACGTTTTTTACGCCCAGTCGGGCGGCGTGACGGCGGTAATCAACGCCACGGCATGCGGTGTGATCGAGACCGCACGCAAGCACAAAGGCAAAATCGGCAAAGTCTACGCCGGCCGCGACGGCATCATCGGCGCGCTGACCGAAGACCTCATCGACACCTCCAAGGAATCGCCGGCCGCCATCCGCGCGCTGCGTCACACGCCCTCCGGCGCGTTCGGCTCGTGCCGCTACAAGCTGAAGGGCCTCGACGAGAACCGCGCGCAGTACGAGCGCCTGCTCGAAGTCTTCAAGGCGCACAACATCGGCTATTTCTTTTACAACGGCGGCAACGATTCGGCAGATACCGCCTACAAGGTTTCGCAGATTTCGGGCGCGCTCGGCTATCCGGTGATTTGCGTAGGCATACCGAAGACGGTAGACAACGATCTCGTCGTCACCGATTGCTGCCCGGGCTTCGGCTCGGTGGCCAAGTACGTCGCCACCAGCATCCGCGAAGCAGGTTTCGACGTGGCGTCGATGGCACGCACCTCGACCAAGGTGTTCGTGCTCGAGGTGATGGGCCGCCATGCCGGCTGGATTACCGCCGCCTGCGGGCTGGCCGCCGAAAAAGCCGGCGACGCGCCGCAGATCCTGCTGTTCCCGGAACTCACTTTCGACGCCGACAAGTTTCTCGCGCGCGTAGACGCCACCGTAAAACAATACGGCTATTGCGCGATTGGAGTCTCGGAAGGCATACGCAATGCGGACGGCAAGTTCCTGTCCGAATCCGGCCTGAAAGACGCCTTCGGCCACGCGCAGCTCGGCGGTGTTGCCCCGCAGATCGCCAACCTCGTCAAAGACAAGCTCGGCTACAAGTACCACTGGGCGGTGGCCGATTACCTGCAGCGCGCCGCGCGCCACATCGCATCTAAAACCGACGCGCAGCAAGCCTACGCTGTGGGCAAGGCCGCAGTCGAGCTCGCCCTGCAGGGGCGCAATGCCGTGATGCCGGTGATCGTGCGCAAATCGAACAAACCCTACAAATGGGCAATCGAAGCCGCCGACCTGAAAGACATCGCGAACAAGGAAAAAATGATGCCGCGCGATTTCATCACCGCCGACGGCTTTCACATTACCGAAAAATGCCGCCAGTACCTGTCGCCCCTTATCGCGGGCGAAGACTATCCGCCGTTCAAAAACGGCCTGCCGGACTACGTCAAACTCAAAAACACAGCGGTAGCCAAGAAGCTCAAGACCGTATTCAAGGTCTGAGCGCACGGCGGCCCGGTGGCTGGCCCGGCGCCGTATTCCGGGGCGGATGGGCTCTCGATGCCCGGCGCCGAATCAGGTAGAATCGCGGCTTTTCCGATCTCGGTCGGACTGCAAATGATCGAAATCGCTTTAGGGAGGCATTCATGCAAGTTGTTCAATCAGGGTTGATTTTTTCACTGGTGTGCGCGGTCGGCGCGGTGCTATACGGCATCGTTTCACGCAACTGGATATTGTCGCTGCCCAGCGGCAACGACCGCATGCGCGAAATCGCGGCGGCGATCCAGGAAGGCGCGCAGGCCTATCTCAAACGGCAATATACGGCGATTTCCATCGTCGGCGTGGTACTGTTCCTCGTCGTCGGCTTCACACCGGCACTGGGCTGGACTACCGCGATCGCGTTCCTGATCGGCGCGGTACTGTCGGGCCTGTCAGGCTTCATCGGCATGAACGTGTCGGTACGCGCCAACGTGCGCACGGCGCAGGCCGCCAGCGTCGGGCTCAATGATGCCCTGCAAGTCGCGTTTCGCGGCGGCGCCATCACCGGCATGCTGGTGGTCGGACTGGGACTCCTGGGTGTTGCCGGCCTGCTCTGGTATCTCACGGACGGCCGCATGGAAGGCGAAGTGCCCCTGGCCGATTTAATCAAGCCGCTGATTGGCTTTGGTTTCGGCGGTTCGCTGATCTCGATTTTCGCGCGTCTGGGCGGCGGCATATTTACCAAGGGCGCTGACGTCGGCGCCGACCTCGTCGGTAAAGTCGAAGCCGGCATTCCCGAAGACGACCCGCGCAACCCCGCGGTGATCGCCGATAACGTCGGCGATAACGTCGGCGATTGCGCCGGCATGGCGGCCGACCTGTTCGAAACCTATGCGGTCACTATCATCGCGACCATGTTGCTGGGCTCGCTGGTCCTGAAGAACTACGCCGCCAACGCGGTTGTTTACCCGCTGGTGCTGGGCGGCTTCTCGATCATCGCCTCCATCATCGGCTGCATGTTCGTCAAAGCCACGCCCGGCGCGAAAATCATGAACGCGCTGTACAAGGGCCTGATTGTCGCCGGCGTGCTCGCACTCATCGCGTTTTATCCGATTACCGCTTACATGATGGGCGACATCGGCACGAAATATCCGGAACTGTCGGTCATGAAGCTGTACGGCGCCGCCGTCGTCGGCCTCGTCCTGACCGGAGCCCTCGTGTGGATCACCGAATACTATACGGGCACCGAATACGCGCCCGTGCGCTACGTCGCGCAAGCCTCGACCACCGGTCACGCCACCAACATCATCGCCGGCATCGCCGTGTCGATGAAATCCACTGCTTACCCGGTGCTGTTCGTGTGCACCGCAATCTGGGCCTCGTTCACCCTGGCCGGCCTGTATGGCATCGCCATCGCCGCGACTTCGATGTTGTCGATGGCCGGCATCATCGTCGCGCTCGACGCCTACGGCCCGATCACCGACAACGCCGGCGGCATTGCGGAAATGGCCAAGATGCCGGAATCGGTGCGCGCCATTACCGATCCGCTCGACGCCGTGGGCAACACCACCAAGGCCGTGACCAAAGGTTATGCCATCGGTTCGGCGGGCCTCGCCGCCCTCGTGCTGTTCGCCGACTTCACGCACGCGCTCGAAGCCGCGCACAAAGCCGTGCCCTTCAGCCTGTCGGAACCCGCCGTCATCATCGGGCTCTTCATCGGCGGCCTGATCCCCTTCCTGTTCGCCGCCATGGCGATGGAAGCCGTCGGTCGCGCTGCCGGCTCGGTGGTGGTCGAAGTACGGCGCCAGTTCAAGGAAATCAAAGGCATCATGGAAGGCACCGCCAAGCCGGATTACTCGAAGGCGGTCGACCTGCTGACCAAGTCCGCCATCAAGGAAATGATGATCCCGTCGCTGCTGCCGGTGCTCACACCGGTGATACTGGCGGTGGTCATGCGTCTCGCGATGGGCGCGGACGCCGCGCGCATGGCAGTCGGCGGCATGCTGATGGGCACCATCGTGACCGGCCTCTTCGTCGCGATATCGATGTGCACCGGCGGCGGCGCGTGGGACAACGCCAAGAAGTACATTGAAGAAGGCAACCACGGCGGCAAAGGTTCCGATGCGCACAAAGCGGCGGTCACCGGCGATACCGTGGGTGATCCCTACAAGGACACCGCCGGCCCGGCCATCAACCCGCTGATCAAGATCATCAACATCGTCGCACTGCTGATCGTGCCCCTGTTGTAAGCAGAACATTGCTGCAATAAAAACGGGGGCCGCGGCCCCCGTTTTTATTGGCCGCTGCCGGTGCGAAACCGGCAATGGACGCAAAGTATAATCGTCTTCAATCCAACATCTCATTGAACATCGACATGAAATATTCGCTCGCTGAACGCAAGGTCGTCACCACAGGCGATTACTGGATCGCGCCGAACGCGACGGTGATAGGCTCGGTCGTGATGGAAAACAATGCTAGCGTATGGTTCGGCGCCGTCGTCCGCGCGGACAACGACACCATTACCCTCGGTGAAAATTCGCAGGTGCAGGACGGCTCGGTGCTGCACGCCGACCCGGGGTTTCCGCTGACGCTGGGCAAGAACGTAAGCGTCGGCCACATGGCGATGCTGCATGGATGCACGGTCGGCGACGGCAGCCTGATCGGCATGAAAAGCGTGATCCTCAATGGCGCAGTCATCGGCAAGAACTGCCTGGTCGGCGCCAATACGCTGATCGCTGAAGGCAAGACGATACCGGAAGGCTCGCTGGTGCTGGGCTCGCCCGGCAAGGTGGTGCGCCAGCTGTCGCCCGAGGAAATCGCGCGCATCAACGCCACGTCCGAGCACTACGTGACCAAATTCAAGCTCTACAAAGCAAGCCTCAAGGCCGAGCCTTAATACTACATCGGCTCGCGCTGACTCGCGCCGGCGGCCGTGGGATAATCGGTGCATCGCCTTCACGGGAACACCTGTGATCAAGTTCGGCTTCAAGATCAAAACGCGCGGCGGCATGGTGGTCGACAACCTGCAGGTGTCGGCGCGCGACCGTGCCGAGGCCGAGCACAAGGTCAACCAGATTTATCACCGCTGCGTAATCATCGACTGCCTGGAATTACGCCAGATGGTGAAAGAAGAAGGTTTCGATCTCGAAAGCGCGATCAACCTGATCGGCAAGGAAGGCGAGCGCGAACCGCCCGCCAAGGACTAGAGCAGAAAGCCCGCCGCTTCCAGTTCGTCTAGCAACGCGGTGTAATCGGCGGCACCGCGGCTCTGCGGCGCATGCTTGAACACATCGCAATTCTGTGCCGGGCTTTCGCCGAGACTTACGTTTTCCGTAATGCGCGTTTCGCACATTTCCGCGCCGAAGCGCTCGCGCAGCTTCTTGTCGATGTCCCACGACATTTTGCGCCGCGTATCGAAGCGCGTGATTACAAAACGTTTCATCGGCGGCTTTTTCAGCACGCGCTCCAGTGCCCGCAGGGTCTTGTCGACCTGTAGTGCGCCGTTGATTGCAAGGTAGTCGGCGGAAATCGGGATCAGCACGCGGTCGCACGCGAAAATTCCGTTCAGCGACAGCACCCCCAGCATCGGACACGCATCCATCAGGATGGGCCGCTCGGTATTCAGGTTCTCTTTTACGATGCCGGCGTGCAGCCGGTACAGCGCCTGCGGCCCTTTGCCGAACTGGGTGTCGACCTTGGACAGATCGAGGTGCGAAGGAATGACCGGGCAACCCGAATTGCCGTCGCGCACGAGTTGCCCGAGCGGTTTCGTATCCTGGTAAAACGCGTAGAGGCTGTCGCGGCCATCGCTGGCGGTGACGCCGCTGATGGCCGACAGGTGCGCCTGCGGGTCGAGATCGATGACGAGGGGCGTGCGTCCGCGGCGCGCCAGCAGCGCGGCCAGATTCAGCGTGGTCGTCGTTTTGCCGACCCCGCCTTTCTGATTGAACACAACAATTTTGGCCATAGCGCCCTCTTGGCTATCGCAGGACGGACACGCCTATCGGCAATGGTCGGACTGCAGTTAGATAATCTCTCAAAAACAATAACTTGGCAATGGGATATGCTGCCATTTCTGCATAGTTAGCCAAAGTCCATCAGCGGATTGAAGATTCTATTTTCTTAATAAATAACTGTTTATAAACAATTATTCCAGGATATCGCAGATTTTCCGCCTTGACACGTCGTCGCGCCGTTCGTAATACTCGGGCGTCATTGAATGCAATACGAGCATGCTGCGGTCGAAATTGTCCGCCGGCGATCGACTCCAATGAAGTGCAAAGACGTGGAAATATGACCGAATTCATCTGGCTGCTTAAAGGCCGCTGCTACAAGCTGGGACATGATGTGCCGCACGCGGGCGGCGTGATCCCGAACCGGATCATCGTCGCGCGCGAAATGGATCCTCAGAAGATCATCCCGCACCTTTTCGCGGAAACCGACCCCGGCTTCCACACGCGCGCAAAACCCGGCGACATCATCGTCACCGGGCGCAATTTCGGCATGGGCCCAAAGGCCAATGGCTATATCGCGATGCAGGCGCTGGGCCTGGGACTGGTCTCTGAATCGATGCCGTTTCTGGCCTACCGCGCAGCGGTCGGCTGCGGCCTGCGTGTGCTGACCGACTGCGTCAACGTCGGCGACATGTGCGAAACCGGCGACCAGCTCGAAGTCGACTTCCAGAACGGTTTTTTCGTGAACCATACGCGCGGCACCACGCGCGAATATCCGCCGCTGCCTGATGCATTGCGGGAAATTGTCGAAGTCGGCGGCAATACCGGCTGGTTGAAGCGCTGGTGGGAAAGTCAGACCGCGCAAAAGGCGGTCTCATGAAAGGCCCCATCCTCGCCGTGTTATGTAACGTTTGCCGGGAAAGACTGTCAAATCAGCACGGGCGGTCCTGATGGCCGCGAAGGCCTCGTCTACCAGGCGCGCGCCGAACTGCCTGAATTTGACGGCTACTACCCCGCGATCGGCGCGTGGGTCGTCGGCGACGAACCCGCCGGCATCGGCATCCGCGAGGACGCCACGCCGATCGCCACCAAGCGCAGCCGGTTCGTGCCGCATTATTTCGAATCATGACTTGAGGCCTGTTTCAGTATGATCTGAAACATGGCCGCAATTAGCGGAACATGAGGGGATGTGTTCCCCCGTTTTGTAACGGACTATCAGGAGAAACTGCATGGATACCAACTGGCTAGACCTCCTCACGACCGGCGTCGGCGCCCATCTAATCTACTTCGCGACAGCCATCGGTGCGATAATGTCGTTCGTCGCGATCTACACGGCGATAACGCCGTACCGCGAGATCACGTTGATCCGCGAAGGCAACGCCGCCGCGGCGATTTCGCTCGGTGGCGCCATCCTCGGTTATACCTGTCCGCTCGCGCAGTCCGTCGCGCAAAGCGGCAGTCTCGTCGACATGCTGCTGTGGAGCGCGGTCGCGCTGGTGGCGCAGCTCTTTGCTTTCGGCACCGCCCGCCTGATCCTGCCGCAGCTGTCGTCAGACGTGAGAGAGGGCAAAGTTGCACCGGCAATTCTTCTCGCGGCAATGTCCATCTCAATCGGTATCGTAAACGCTGCCGCGATGGCGGATTAAATCGTCACCTCATTGAACTGAACGCATGACCGTATGAACACAGTCGCACCCAGGCAACTCTCGGCGTACCGCAAGCACTGGGCGCACCGCTTCGGCACCGCACCTTTCCTGCCGATGTCGCGCGCCGAGATGGATACGCTCGGCTGGGATTCCTGCGACGTCATCCTCGTCACCGGCGACGCCTACATCGATCATCCAAGCTTCGGCATGGCCTTGGTCGGGCGACTCCTCGAAGCGCAAGGCTTTCGCGTCGGCATCATCAGCCAGCCCGACTGGCAATCGGCCGACGATTTCGCGCGGCTGGGCAAGCCCAATCTGTACTTCGGCGTGACTGCCGGCAACATGGATTCGATGGTCAACCGCTATACGGCCGACCGCAAACTGCGTTCCGATGATTCGTATACGCCGAATGCGGCCGCGAACAAGCGCCCCGACCGCGCAGTCATCGTTTACTCCCAGCGCTGCCGCGAAGCTTTTCCCGACGCGGCCGTCGTCATCGGCAGCATAGAAGCGAGCCTGCGCCGCATTGCGCATTACGACTATTGGTCGGACAAGGTGCGCCGTTCTATTCTGCCGGATTCGAAAGCCGACCTGCTGATCTTCGGCAATGCCGAGCGGGCCATCGTCGAACTCACGCACCGCCTCGCGAAAGGCGTGCCGATTGCGAACATACACGACCTGCGCGGCACCGCTTTCATGACGCCGCACGGGTGGCATCCCGACGGCTGGACTGAAGCGGATTCCACCACCGTAGACACGCCGGGCGCGATCAACCCGCACCCCGATCCCTACGAAGCGAAAACCAAAAATCCGGCAAAGCCGCCTGCCGCTGCCCTGCCCGCCAACGTTCATCCGATCCGTATCCAGTCCCGCGCGGAACGACTGGCATCGCGTCAGGAAGAACGTGCGCGCACCGTTGTCCGTTTGCCGTCCTACGAGCTGGTAAACAAGGACCCGGTGCTCTACGCACATGCTTCGCGCACTTTTCATCTTGAGTCGAATCCCGGCAACGCGCGCGCGCTGGTACAGGCGCACGGCGACCGTGACGTGTGGTTGAATCCGCCGCCGATACCACTGACCACGCCGGAGATGGACCACGTCTACGGTCTTCCCTATGCGCGCGCGCCGCATCCGGCGTACGGCGAGGCCAAGATTCCCGCGTGGGAAATGATCCGCTACTCGGTCAACATCATGCGCGGCTGTTTCGGCGGCTGCACGTTCTGCTCGATCACCGAGCACGAAGGCCGCATCATCCAGAGCCGCTCCGAAGAATCCATCCTGCGCGAAATCGAGGAAATCCGCGACAAGACGCCCGGCTTCACCGGCGTCATCTCCGACGTCGGCGGGCCGACCGCCAATATGTACCGCATGGCGTGCAAGGACCCCAAGATCGAAACCGCGTGCCGCCGCCTGTCGTGCGTGTTTCCGGACGTATGCGAGAACCTCGGCACCGACCACACACCGCTCATCAATCTCTATCGCAAAGCGCGCGAGCTTCCTGGCATCAAGAAAGTCTTCGTGGCATCCGGCCTGCGCTACGATCTCGCCGTGCGCTCGCCGGAATATGTGAAGGAATTGGCGACGCATCACGTCGGCGGGTATCTGAAGATCGCGCCCGAACACATCGAGGAAGGCCCGCTTTCCAAGATGATGAAGCCGGGCATCGGCAGCTACGACAAGTTCAAGGAAATGTTCGACCGCTTTTCCAAAGAAGCCGGCAAAGAGCAGTACCTGATCCCCTACTTCATCGCCGCGCACCCGGGCACTACCGATGAAGACATGTTGGCGCTGGCAATTTGGCTGAAACACAACGGCTTCCGGCTCGACCAGGTGCAGACCTTCCTGCCGACACCCTTGGCACTCGCCACCGCGATGTATCACACCAACAAGAACCCGTTGCGCAAAGTGACCGACGCCTCGGAAGAAGTCAAAATAATCCGCGGCGGACGCCAGCGCCGTTTGCACAAAGCATTCCTGCGTTATCACGATCCCGAGAATTGGCCAATGCTGCGCGAAGCTTTGAACCGCATGGGCCGCGCCGATCTTATCGGCAACGGCAAACGCCATCTCGTGCCAGCGTTTCAGCCGGCGGGAACCGGCACCGGCTATCGCACCCAGCACGTGCGCAAGGTCGTGCCGCCGCTCGCGCGGCCGGCCGTGTACCGCAAACTCGCAGGCAAAGCAAAACGCGTACGCTGACTTAAAACCGAAATTTAGCCGCAGATAAACGCCGATGAACGCAGATAGAATCCTCCGGCAAATGACTCACTGAATTCACCGGGAAAATACGCCAACCGGTTCAATTTTTTTAAAATTTCCGTAAACTCTGTAACCGATTAATTTTTTGAATTTATCCGCGTGTATCTGCGTTTATCTGCGGCTCAAGAT
>Ga0214919_10008650_pt1 | contig 13335 bp, 16 predicted proteins | sample LL1503_MetaG_FD_177994 | JGI IMG/M metagenome (GOLD analysis project Ga0214919, IMG submission 177994) | Freshwater microbial communities from Lake Lanier, Atlanta, Georgia, United States - LL-1503 | ecosystem: Environmental > Aquatic > Freshwater > Lake | place: USA: Georgia | collected...
AACTGAAAGTTAAATGTAGTTGCCTGCTCTAGTAGCAGGTTAAAAGTCGCACTCAAGATTCGAGTCCTTGGAGAGCAACGTTTGCAGTAAGACGAGTAGTGCCAGCGATAAGGTTACATACGCCAGTGTAGTCAAGATGATTCGCCGGAGAACCGCCGATACCTGCAATGTCATTGAGAATACCTACTGTATCTGTGTGATTTGTTGTTACGCCTCGTGCAATAGCCCAGTTCTTTGCAGCTAGCGCTTCATCTACATACTCTTGAATTGGTGGGTAGGTGCCGCCATTAGCAAGTCTGTTGAGTTCTGCTATTAGGGTTGAACCTGGAATTCCTGTTGGCACCTATCTACCTCTTTCTACCATTTAACTTTGTTGGCCCAATATGCAGCTGACATTTTGCCTTTAGCAATGTTTGCTGCGTGTCTTGCCTTGAATGATGCTTGTCTTGCTGTTGGCTTCTTATCGCCTGTTACGCCTTGTTGACCAAAGCGAATAGTCTTTACCTTGTCGCCTTCTTTGGCTACTACAACGTGAGACTTAGTCGGATGTGATGGTGTCTTCTTAGGTTTGTTAAAGCCTTCAACACCTGCACGCTCTAGGCGTGAATCCTTTTTACTTGCCACTCTTCTTGGTGGCTTTCTTTTTCATACCCGCTTCAGACATTGCAATAGCAACTGCTTGCTTGCGGCTCTTTACTACTGGACCCTTTTTAGATCCTGAGTGCAAAGTGCCAGTCTTAAACTCGTGCATAACTTTTTGAATCTTGGCTGGCTTCTTCTTCATTACTTCTTCTTGCCCATTTTCTTTGAAGTCATCTTAGCCTTTGCGCCGTATTCCTTCTTACGCGCTGCAGGTCCTTCAGTCTTTTCGTGCTTCTTCTTATCTGCCATTGACTTGTACTTCTCGCCTTTAACTGACATTAGTTCTTACCGCCTGCTCCTGTAGTAATTGACTCGTAAGTCATATACTTACGGTTAGATTCAAATTGCTTGTCTGCTGATGGGTAGTAATCTGCTTCTTCTACGTTCTTTACTAATGTTGCTTTCTGGTCCATCTTGCCTGTTATCTTTTGATCCATTTGCTGCTCCTTATTTTTTAAGTGTTAAACTGACACCATCGAATGCTTTACCTGCTTCATTGCTGATTCTTACTGCTGCATCTATATCGTGTTGCTTGGTCGAACGAGGTTCGATACCTTGCTTAACTGCGCTGTAGTAAGAACTCAACTCTTTATCGTGAGCTTTGGCAGTTGGTACGCCATTGCTTTTTGCTGCTCCAGGGTCCATCTGTAGTCCAATTATCTTGCAACCAAAGCAACCTTCAACATCAACCGGATGGTCTTCTCTATGCTTAGCCATCAGATAATCGGTTCAAGGTATGCTGAGTAACCTGCATCAATAAGGATCTGTGCTGCTGCATCATCTAGCGTGTATGTATGCCCACCTAGATAGTATGTATCAGCATCAGCTAAATCATTTTGATATGGAGTTCTGCTTTCAGTAACAGTTGTGCCGTTAACAAGTAGAGTTAAACCACGTGCAACATCTGTCAAGAATGACGGGATTGCACCAGTGTAGGAACCACCAGTAAGTGGACGTGCAGCAAGGCGTGCATACATATTGAAATAGGTGCTATCGCACCAAGTTTCATTTTGCCAAGGTGTCGTCAATTGATACGGCATTGTTCTCCTTAATGGGCTTACCACAATGCAGGGTTTCCCCTGCACTGCAGTCAACCAATTACTTGAATTAGTATGAAGACGCAGACTCAATGCGATATAGAGCTGCTTCACGTAGGCGAGCAAAGCCGCCCATATAGTACCAACCGATTGTGCGGAAGCGACGTAGAGCATCAATCTCTGGACCGATAACGGTTGAGATGTCCTGTCCTTGTGCTTCTGCCAATGCTTCACGTCCGGCAATTACTGCCTTGTAGACGTTAACAGCTGGTGACTGTGTGTTAGCTGCGTAAGGAACACGAGGTGTTTCGATAACGAATGCACCTTCGATTACTCCTACTGCGCCAGCAACGAATGGTGTACGGTCTACGAACTGTGTCAAGGCCTGGAATCCACCAGTACCTGATTCAGCACGAAGATCTGCAGCCTGACGTGGGTGTAGGTATGCAGCGTATAGATCGTTGATGCGTGGAACAGCCTTGTTTGTACGAAGTTCTGTTACAGCTTCACGGATTGCAGCTACTGACATAACATCTGTTGCTGTAATTGTGTTAGTTGTTGTAGCACCTGATGTACCTGCATAGATGACGTTTGAGCCACCTGTGAGTACTGATGCAACTACAGAGTCAATAGAATCTGCAGAGTTGTAAGCGATGATGTCAGCAAGAGCTGAGTCAACATCGTTGAATGAAGTTAGATTTAACTTCTTTGTTGTTGTAACTGCTGAACCGTATTCGTTCAGTGTTACTGTAACCTGGTTAGGGTTACCTAGTGCAATGCTTGATACATCTGATGTTTCTGTCAATGTAGATGTTGCTTGTGCAAGATCTGAATAGATAGAGAACACAACTGATGAACCAGGCATAGCCTGCTGTACTGGCTTGACATCTGCAATCGCACGCATCACTGGGATGCTACGGAGAGCCATACGAACGTATTGATCGTATGCTGTCTTTACGAGATTGCTAATATCGGAGGTGCCGGTAAGCGAACCGTATGGGACGTTTCCTGCCATTTGGCTTTACCTTTCGATTGTTTGGATTGGGTTAAAGTCCAGATTGGCGAATGATGTCGTCTAGCTCTTCTTTAGTGTTTGCATTCATTAGGCGAGTCATTACGTCTGCGCCTCTTTCTGGTGTCATTCCCGCATCAGCGGTTCCTGTCATCCTTTTGTATGCAGCAATATCGGCTGGATCTACATTCGTACTCTGGTTTTGGCCTGAGTCAATACCGAATACATCGGCATAATCTTCAAGCCACTTAGACACAGACTCCTCAGTTGGGTCAATGTCCTGTGGGATAAACGAAGCTATCTTCTGATTTACCCCGCGACGTTCAAGGGCGTCCTTGATTGTTCGTTCGCGTTGGGCCTTGCTAAGTCCATCGAACTGAGAACGAAGTTCTGCTAGTTCTTTATCCTTTTGCTTGGCTGACTTGCGTAGTTGTTTCACAAGGTCGTTTCCTGATGAATCCGTATCGAAATCATCATCATCCTCGTAGTCGTAATTGGACATAGTCCTTCTCCCTATCATTGGTTTGATTTGCGTAGGCCTCATATCCATCTGGGGAAACGGTATGGCTCCTACTACTGGTTTTCTTATCACTCCACTAGGCCAGTCGTTCTAGTGGCAGGCTTTATTTAGAAGCCACCTGCACGTTCTCGTGCAAGTGCTCCCTGTGTTTTACCGGCTTGACCAGAGAATGATGCTTGCTCTAGTCCTGCTAGTTTCTTGCGCTTAACTGCAGCTTCTGCTGCACCTGGTACGTTAAATACTTCTTGTTCTGCAGTCTGCTGTGTGTAAGCTCCTAAGCCTTGGCGAGAGTAAATATCACCTAACTTGCTTGCAGTAGGTAGAACATCTGCAACTGTTCGGTATCCCTGTTGTGCTTGAGCCTTGTTAACACCGTAGCGTGCTAGGTATTCAGCATCAGTTGCATTAGTTGTAAGACCTAATTGAACTGCTGATGCACCAATTTCTGCTGCAGTAATGCGACGCTTAATCTGATCTAGTCCCTTAGTTGGGTCAAGTGCGTAAGCAAGTAAATCACCACTTGTAATATCTGGGTAGAAATTCTTAAGTGCAATACTTACCTCTGGGTTAGCGTAAAGAATACGCTGTTGTGCTGTAGCAACACGATCTTCTAACTCTATTGCAGACACATCGTTGGCAATAAAATTAGTAAATCCTTCTTGTGAAACTATGCCAGTTCTTGAATCAACTGTCTGCTTCCAATAAGATTCTGGTAACCCTGCATTACGTAGGATGCTTTGGTATTGGTCTTCAAGACCAATATATTCAGCCTCAGAAATTGCTTTTAATCCTTTAGAAATGCGTTGAGAGTTTGCCTTAAAACGTTGTTTATAGGGTTCTGATTCGCGTAACTTAATAGTAAATTCTGCAGGTGATGCACCTGATTGAATAAGTCCTCGTAATGGTTCTACTAAAGAACCAAGACCGTACTTTGAAAACTCTGCATAAAGTAAGTCATATGCTGATTGACGCTCTGCTGACTGTGCAGCAGATAACGCTGTGTCTGATAATCTCTTATCAGTAAGCATCTTTTGATATGCAACATAGGCTGCTTGGTCTGTAAATACAGTTCCATCACTTGCTTTGTATGTAAGACCTTCTGTAGGTTTTGCTGTCGTAGTAGGTGTACCTGGTGCAACTGTCGTAGTAGGTGTACCTGGTGCAACTGTCGTAGTAGGTGTACCTGGTGCAACTGTCGTAGTAGGTGTACCTGGTGCAACTGTCGTCGTAGGTGTACCAGGTGTTATTGTTGTAGTAGGTGTACCTGGTGCAACTGTCGTAGTAGGTCCTGGTGTTATTGTTGTAGTAGGTGTACCAGGTGTTATTGTTGTAGTAGGTGTATTGCCCGTAGTTGTAGGCGTAGGTGTTAAAGTTGGGGAATCATTAGTTGGCAAAAGACCCAAAGCAGCTTTTTCTTCATTACTTAATGCTTTTCCAGAAGTAAGTTTGTTGACAGCTGCTTGTAATTCTGCTGGTGTTAATCCTGCTTTTGCTGTTTGTTGTTTTAATTTTGCGTCATATTGTGAATCAGCAATTCCACCACCTGCTGAACCTTTAGCAGCAGCTTCTGCTATTAAACGTGCAGCATTTTGTGAATCAGTAATACCGCCTGCACCTGCTATAGAAACTAGATACTCAGCATAGGTCATACGATCTTGTACTGGCAAAGATGTTTGAAGAGCATCCCACTCTTCTCTGGTATATTTTTTAGCCATCATTTACCCCATAAATCCAAAGTCTTGAAGGACTTTAAGCGCTCCGCCTGAAACTTCATCTCTAGCGGTTTGTGTGTATTGCCAACGATTGTCTTGACGTAGTTGTCGTTTGAAATCGTATAGGTTCATATCGCCCTTATCTGTAATAGCAGAACGCAATGTTGGATCGTTAAGGTCAATTTGGTCTGGGTTAATCTCCAAAACTGCAGCCATCTGATTCTTATATGGAGCATAAACATTTTCAAGGTCATAACCTTGGTTAAGAAGGTTACGCACATATGCTGGCTGACCTTGTGATGCAAGAACACGTGCATCTTGTGCTACACGGTTGATGTCAATAGTCCCAGCAGCAAGTCCTTGAAGGACTGCCTGCTCTAAATCTCCACCAGTAAGTGTTGTAGAAATACCAGGTAAAATATCTTTAAGACTAAAGCCGTTTGACTTAGCAATGGATTGAAGTGTCTGATAACTTTGTAGTGCTTGACCGCTATATGCGGTTATATTTTGAGCACCTGTACCAGTACCTGCAATACTAGATACTTTACTAATGAATGGGACAATAAGAGCATTGATTGCTAGTGGGTCATCGTCTAAGAAACCATCGTAAATTTTCTGAGCAACGGATTGTGCTTGTTCTTCAGTAAGAGTAACGCCAGCAAGTTCACGAGCTTTAGCCTTAACTTCGTTTTTCTTCTTTGTAAGATATAGACCGTAATCTGTCTTAGTTACATCTTCACCAGCTGCTTTAAGTTCGTCATATTTAGCACGATCAACGATACGTGTACGTAGATTAGATGAGTTCTTCTGCCACCAAGTAGTTCCTTTTGCTGTAGCAAGAAACTTCTCATTATCCCAGCCTTCGCTGACTGCCTTAATAAGAATATCGCCAAGACCTGGAACCGTATTAAAGATATAGTCAGGCAAGTCATACCAGAACTCTGTCTTCTTAAGAAGAGTCTCAAGTGTTTGAGGTGGTAATGTTGTAGAACCAGGCGCTGCGGAAGTAGTTGGCAAACCAGGTTTAGGAGTAGTTGTACCACCAGGCTTAGGCGTAGTTGTACCGCTAGGCTTTGGGGTCGTTGTACTACCAGGTTTTGGGGTAGTTGCACTACCAGGTTGGGGTGTTGTCATAGGTTTAGGTGTTGTTGTTCCTGTACCTTTACGACGTGCTTCAACAATAATATCATTTGCTTTTTTAATAGCAGCATTAACAGTTTTATTTACTGAGTTGTAATCTTTAACTAATTTATCAAATTCTTTTTGTTCTGTTGTAGAAAGTTTATCTCCACGAGCAATCTTGGTAGCCCAAATCTTTAACTTTCCTTCATAATCTGTTAAAGTTGGCTTAAGAGTATTTGCATATTCAAGTTGTTTCTTAGATAATGCTGCAACTTCAGCGTAAGCCTTATCTTTTGATGCTTGTGCTTGAGCAGATTGAGCTGTTGTGCGTGCTGCTGCTTGAGCTGCTTGTGCATCTCTAATAAGTTTATTGACATCAATTGCCATTAGCGACCACCCAACGCATTCATAAATGTTTCATAGAAACCAAGAACCTTGTTGGCCTTGCCTTCATCTGTACCTGAGACTTGATCTACTAGGTATTGTTGTTCACTGATACCTGGTGTAGTTACGCGAGTCTGCTTACCGCCTACTGTCTTGTAGGTTGTAGTTGATGCAGCCTGTTGTTGAATCTTCTTAAGATTAGATGTGTACTTCTTAATCTCAGCATCTGTGGCATTACGACCAAGGCTGTCTTTGATGACAGATTGAATCAGCATCTTTGCTGCTTCTGGTGTATAGACTGTAACGTCTTCTACTACAGAAGGCTGCCCTGTACCTGTACCTGCGCCATTGAGACTAATCTGTTGAAAGAAATCATCACGGCTAATTGGACTGGTTTGTGCTACAAGTGCTCTATCTTCTTCAGCTTTGTAAAATGCTTTAATTAAAGCAGGACTATATTTGCCATTGATTTGCCCTGTGTAATATTTACCTGATTTTAATATTTTTTGGTAACCAGTAATAGCAGCAGGGCTCTTGGCAATTGCCTTTAAGAAATCAGTAAATTCGCCAGTAGGTCCAGAAGTTGCTGTTCCAGCAGCGTTAACTGCAGCTGCTTTAACACGTGCTGCATCTTGTGCCTGTGCCGCAGCACGGGCTTGATCTGGTGAACTCATTAGTCTCCTAGCAATCTACCAAAGAGTACGTTGTAAGCACTCACGGTGTTTTCATTGTATTGTGAAAGTTCTCGCATCTTGATAATAGTTTCATCCTTGTTCATTCGTGACAAGAATTGGCTACCGCCAAATTGTTCTAGTTCTTTCTTTGAAGTCTTGTACTGCTCGTAAAGATCTACCATCTTACGAAGAGCCTGAGTGGTTCCAGGACTTGCTTTTTCAGCAGCTGGTGATTTAACCATTCTTGTCAAATCATTGTAAGCATTCATACGCTCAATAGCCTTTTGGCTGCCCTGTGATAGTTCTTCTTGAACTAATGGACGGCCAGCCTTGTAGATTGTGGCCCAGTCTGTAAACTCTTTACGAAGTGCTGAACGCTCAAAGTCTGTACCAACAGATTCAAGGTTTGCTTCGTACTGGTTCTTCTTCTCGTAGTAAGTCTGCATATCTGCAGCAGTTTGTACTTCACGAAGGAAGTCAGTAACTGTCTTATTCTTACGAAGACCCATATCAGTCATAGTCTTGTAAGCATCCCAAGAGTATCCAGCCTTGTGAGGAATCAAGAAGGTTGCACCTTGCTTAAATTCCTTAAACAACTTTTGATTCTGGTCTACAAAGTCACCAGACTCCTGTGCATAACGGAAGTATGCAACAGTTGAACGTTCTGACTCTGAAACAGTGAATGGCATTTGATCTGGGAAGTACTTAACCCACTCAGCCATTGCCTTATCATAGTCACCAGTCTTGTCAAGGAGTCCATACCAGACTTGCTTGAAGTTAGCTTCACCATTACCACGTACCCAGTCAGCCATATCGGACTTGAGTTGTACGGCAGGTGATGCAGGTGCTACGAAACCGTAGATAACACGCATACCTAGAATACCTAGTGTGCTGTTCTTCAACTTAATACGGTAGTCTTCAAGTTCTTTAGCAGTAAATGGAATTGGAGTTCCATCTTCTGCAAACTTCTGCTTTAATCCGTGACCAGATGCTTCAAGATAAGTCATAGCCTTGCGAGATGCACTGGCATACTGACCATCACGCTCATCTTGGTTCATTGCTGAGTAGATACGGTTAACGTGTGCTGGCAAGAACGCTGAAACCATTGGTTGGTCTTCTGCGTACTTACCTAAAAATGTAGTTGTAATCTTATCTGCAGCACCTGGGTTAAAGATGTTTACAAGATTAGATAGTACCTTGATAGATACACCTGAAAGTGGACCAGCAAGGGTTGGAATTGCAGAGTCTGGGTTCAAAGATGGTGTAATCATCTTCAAGTTAGCACCAAACTGCACTGGCATTGGTACCTTAAACTCTGCTGGTACACCTAATGCAACCATTGCAGTCTGAACTGCCTTGTAAACATACTGTGTACCTGGGTAAATGAAGTATGGTTCACCCTGATCGTCGTGTTGAATCCAACCTGAATGTGTAATTCCCTCATAAGTAAGGGATGCACGAGCAATTGCCTCTGGGTTATAGCGTACAACACGGTAAACACGGCGATAGAAGTCTTCAGTAGCACGATAGAAGCGTGCAAAGTTACGACCAGAGAATGCTAACTGGCTTTGTACTAGAGGATTGTCTACATACGCAAGAGTTTGCATTGCTGCACGCTCTTCAATGATAGTTGCTAGTTCTCTTTGAGCACTTGCTTCTGCTTTGATAAGTGCTTTTTCATCTGTGATGCCGCGCTTGTGAGCTGCAATGAAAGCATCTGCAAAGCCAGTCTTTTCAAACTCTTTACGAATAGTAATCATTTCCTGCAGAACCATAGGTTCACGTGAGAAACGAGCATTAGCGTTACCTAGCCAGTCCCAACCCCACTCCATCAAAGATGTTGTGTAGTTACCTGAATCAGATACAGCTACTAACTGTGGCCCAAGAACATATGAAGGAACATCATCTTCTAGTTTTGGCAAATCATCTAGTGAGATTTGACCTGAAATCCTGTAAGCGCCAGTCTCTTCATCATACTTGCGAATCTTATTGAGAAGGTCAAGGTTAATAGTCTCGTCATCGCTTTTAACAAAGAGTTGCTTTGCTGCATCATAGATGCGCTGTGCGTGTTCCTGCTCGCTAACATTGCGTTCTTCTAAACGAAAACCCTTAACAAGTTTTTCATTGTCTGGATCTGTTAACCAAGCAAATAGTTTTCCAACTGCAATTTCTTCATTATCAAGATTAGCAACTGCAATGCCACCTAGTCTATCGTTGGCATAGTAACCAATACGCATAGCCCAGGCTACTTCAGTTTCAGTAGTAGAAAGTGGTGCCATCTCACTCATACCACGTGAGCCTTTAGCACGGCGAACGTTAGTAGGAAGATTATATTTAAGTTCTTCTGTACGCACTTTACTCTTGCGTTGATAGTTCAACGTGCGAGTAAAAGCATCAATACCAGTAAAGGAGTTTTTACCACCTTCGACAACATCCATAAGAGCGTTGTCTAGGTCACCGTGCTTAATCTGTGCAGCAAGGGCTGCACGGTCTGCTTCAGTAAACTTGCCTAAACCAGTCTTTTCATAGAAACGAGCCATCTTGCCCTCATTAAGAGCATTAGCCATAATTTCACGAATCTTAGGAATGTCACCATCTGCTGCTAAAATAGCTTCGCCATAAGCCTTTGATTCTTTTTTATTGATAAAACGAAGCGCACCACCTAATGGGTTTGCTGCTTTCTTTTCAAATTTAGTTAAACCTTTTTCCATCTGCTGTGCTGTACGCAAGCGAGTGGAAAGCATACGACCTTTAGCAAGACCAAATGGTGATTCACCAATAGCAAGGTGGACCATAAGATCTTCAGATGCGTTACGGATTGCATAACGTGGACCGGCGAGAGTAGCAAATGACCACATACTTGTCATCTTATCTACCCAGTCAGAATGTGCTACACCTAGTAGTTTCATAACAAGACCAGAGCGTGCAGATGCACGGTCAATATCACGAATACTTAGAGTAGTTACAAAGTCAGATTGATCTGAAAGAATAAGACCTACCTGCTCACCGTTAGGTAATTCAGCTGGATTGTATCCAGTCTTACGATTAGTTGCTGCGTATTGAGGCTTTACTTTACCTTGTAGAGCATCAGCAATAGGCTTGCCTTCTTTAGTTACATTAAGTCCACGGATATCTGCAATGGTTGATTGTAGTCCGTAAAAGATTTCTTTCTTAAGTCCTACTTCAGCATCATCAAATGCTTGAGCCATTAACTTTGCATCGTTGCGTGGAAGAACTAAACGTGCATATTGATAAATCTTTTGAGCAGCATCTTTTGCTGTGACATCTAATTGGTTATTATCAAAGATAGGGACAAGTTCAAACTTAGCCTTAAAGCGGTCAATACGATATTGAACCTGCTCCATTGAAAAGCGAGCCATACCTTTAGCTTCATAGTTTGGTTTAATCTTGCCAACAATAGCCTCACGGTTATTGACAACTGTTTCTCTAATACCATCATTAGTGGCTGCGCCACCAAAGAATAGGTTATCCATAAACTTAGAACCCATAAAGTCAATGTTAAATGTTTTATTAGCAGTAGTAACTGTTGCAATACGTGCCTGACGAATTGGGTCTAAGCGTGGAATCATCACACGCTTACGACCAATTTGACCTAGCATCATTTCTTTAATTTGAGTTGCGTTCATAAAGAAAGCCTTAGCAGTATTGGCGTCCTTAATAGGAGTATCAATATTGATAAAAGACTTAATAACTGCATCACCAAATTCAGGTGCAGTAATTGCTAATTGCTTTTTAGCAGCAACTCGTTCGGCAGTTGTAGTTGCATCACGATACTTGGTAAGTTGCGCTCCGTATGTATCCCAAAAGTTTATTACTTGTGGACGTGCAAAGATTTCATCAACCTTGCCAGTTCCTTTTTCTAGTGAACCAACTACTACAGCTAGTGAATAGTTTTTAATATCAACCATTTTCTTAGCCTTACCAAGACCAAGTAATGGATCTGCATATACACGATATGCTGCATCTACTGCACCAGATAGGGCTTTATACATAAAGCCGTTCTTGATTAAATCACCAGGTGTAAGTGCGTCAACTGCGTTAGCAATAAAGCGACCAGGTGAGTATTTAGCAGCACTGACTGTATCTAGTGCATCATTCCAAAGGTCATCTTTGTTTTGCTGTACTGCAGAGGCAATTGCCTTTTCAGCATCAGTACCAGTAGCAATAATGTCGCTAAGTTTGTCTCCTTTAGAAACACGTATAGCCACAGAGATACGGTCATTGCCGTATTGTCTCTTTGCTTTATCAATACGACCTGGGCTAAATACTTTATCGCCTTTATCGTTTGCTATATCCCAAGCGTTGCCTGCACCAAATGGTGATACACCTTGGTCTAATGCAATAAGACCTGTACGTGCTACGCGAGTAGCAAGGTCTGAACCTTCTTGTGCTAGCGCAAATGCGCGGCCTAATGTGTAGTGCCAAGCAGTACCTAGCCAACCACGGTTGGCTTTCTTTGCTGGATCTTCATTGCCTGCAACTTTAACAAGAGCTGCCTGCTGTGCAGGAGTCTTAGATGCAAATGCTTGCTGAGCAACATTGCTTGGTAAATTAGAAAGCTCACGATGTGTAGCAAGAGTTTTGGATAGATCTTGCATCGCTTTCTTTTCCGCAGCAGTTAAACCTGCAGCGTTAGCAGCGGCGTTAAGATCAGCCAATTAGTCACCTCGCGCAATTGCTTGCTGATATAAGATGGCAATAGTTCCATCTGTATCATAAGGCAACATCTTTGCTAATGTGTCTGAAGTCTTTACAATTGCATTTTGCATCATCAATGCGTTAGAACCAACACCTGCACCAATATCAATACCTGAAGTAACTGCTTCATTAGGGCGCTGTGATGGTGCATCGAAACCTACTATTGAAGGTTGATTCTGTGTTAGACCTTCACGAAATTTACTGGGAGCTTGTCCCTTTACATCAGGTGTAGTAGCAAGAGGTTCTGCAGATTTAATAGCAGCTGTATCTTTACCTTCACCGTATGATGTAGAACCCATAGTTAGTTTGTCGCTGCGTACAGCGTATTGCCCAGGACCTGATGCACCTGCTAATGGGTTCATTGGCGCAGTTGTCATTTGTCCTCCTCTAATGTTTCTAAATCTTGTGCCATATCTTCCCAAGCCTTGTTAATCTTGGTCTTGTGATTGGCGTGATAAATTGAAAGTTCATAAACTTCTGACATAAATGTCTCAAATACTTGTGTTAGGTTGTAAAAGAACCCAACAAGTATTACTAGAAAGTCTGTCCGGCGTACAGGGCGAGGAATTTTATCGTTATCGTTCAGCACCCTGCACACCTTCCAGTTTAATTAAATTAAGCCTTCTTGCCTTTGCGAGCTGTTCCGGCATAACCGAAATCAACTTTACCGCCTTTAACTGATCCTGCCTTTGTATCTACCTTGATTGGTTGTACTGGAGCTGGAGCGTGTGTTCCTTTGTTCATATTGCACCTCCTTCGGTTACGCTGCGCCGGTGATTCCGGCTAGTAGTGTCGCTATATCGGGTTTTTGACCAGCAGCAGGGGCCTGACCAGCTTGTTCTTGTGGAGGTTGCTGCGAGGCAGGAGCGGGGGCCGCACCTGCTGCTGGAAGTTGTGGTCCACCTGCCATAGCCATATCTGGCGCAGGTAGTGGAGGTTCTGGTGCAAATGCCTTCTCGACAATTGACTCTAAAGATAATCCCTTTTGACGGCCCTTAATAACTTCTGCAATGCGAGTAACAATGAGGGATGGGTCTTGTCCTTGCGCCGCAAGCGCTGGGATAGCTTGTGCGTACTGTGCCACTGAGACACGAAGAGCATCACGCATTTCTTCAATATCAACACGTTGTTCCTCCTGTGTAACATTCAAGTCCATAGGAATCTCACGACGTACATAGTCACGTGAGACTAACTTGTCAGAGCGCATCTGGAGCAATGCAATGATTGCACGTGATGGGTCCATACCAGACATAATGCCGTAACGAACATCTACGCCATACTCGCCTTTAATATCACGAGATGGGATGTACTTGAGAACATAAGGTGTTCCATCTTCAGAACCCTTGATTGTCTTTTGTACATTAGCAAATAATTTTTCATCTACTTCGAAGCAGAGTCCAATAAGATCAGCGAACATTCTAGCAAATTGGGCTTGAGCGGATTTGATTTGAGTATCAAAGCCAGCTTGCAATTCTTGAACGCCACGACCAGTAATAACACTTGCGTTGGTGTT
>Ga0214919_10008653_pt1 | contig 13332 bp, 9 predicted proteins | sample LL1503_MetaG_FD_177994 | JGI IMG/M metagenome (GOLD analysis project Ga0214919, IMG submission 177994) | Freshwater microbial communities from Lake Lanier, Atlanta, Georgia, United States - LL-1503 | ecosystem: Environmental > Aquatic > Freshwater > Lake | place: USA: Georgia | collected 2015-03-15
AAACGCACCACCTGCGTAGCCGCTACCGAAATACCTGCAAGCGCAGCCAGCTTCATGGTGGCGTGCTCCACCAAAGGCGCGTCCACCGGCTCATTGTTAAAAAACTTGATGACCCACTGAACACCCTCAATGTTAATCAGAGCCTTAGGCTTAGCACCGCCCAATGGGCTGCCGCCACCCGCAATGATTCGAGCCTCCAATGCTGATAGTGGCTCAGAAGCCTCCACCTTAGCCGCTACCTCGCTCAATTGCTGAGCATCCTCAAGCCGAGGCAAGGGCCCTAATGCTCTGGGCGCATATTCCACGGCCGACGAGGACACACCAAGCGCGCCAAAGCGATCGTCCCCCGCGTAATACAAGTACTCCATCAAAGACAAACGCTGCGGTTTGTCTACAAAGCGAATGACCTTTTCTCCCCAGCGATCGGGCCTGGCGTCATCCACCGCACCCACCGCACGTGGTGCATCCCCCGCCAAACGCCCATGCGGCAAAAACTCGGTGTTGATGAGCGGCAAATCCTCGCTGAGTGCAAAACCACTGGCCAGCCAAACGGGCCCGTAACGCAAGGACACACCTTTACCTGCCGCCACCAAATTGAGCGCCCCTACATAGCGCGGCTTAGCAGGATTGGCCAAGAACCACAGGTAAAGTTCATTCAGCCGCATGGCTAAACTTTTTTGGCACTTGTACCACGGACCGTACTGCGCGACTGCGCTGCAGCCTGAGCACGCGCGCGTCCAAGTGCTTGGGCCTGTCGAATGTCCAACTCGATGGCACCCTGGTCTAGCTCGGGCGCAGCCAACTGCGCCAAAGCGCCATCGCGCTGAATGAGCCACAACGCTGTAACCAAAATGCCAATGCCCACCCCAGGATCGCCCGCCTCTAAGCGTTGAAGCGTGGGCACAGAAACGCCCATGCGCTGAGCCCAAGTTTTTAAAGATTCCTTGCGCCGCAAGCGCGCCACCGCCAAATCTGCGCCCAACTTCTCGATGGCAGCAACGGTTGCAGGCGGCATCTGCAAAATGGCACGAGTGGTTTTGGGCATGCAATTTAAATAGTACGAAAAATACTATTTTATAAACATCTATGTTTATTTGCAAGAAAAATTCAATAAAGACCAGTTAACACGCACTTAAATTAAACTCAATGCATGCCTTCAGAACTCAAACCCTACATCACGGCCGTTGTGTTTTCCCCCACGCTGCTTTTGCTTGGCATTGCATTGGGGCTATGGATTTCAAGCAAAAAGCCGACACTAGGTAAGTCAATAGCTATTTTTTCAACAACATTGCTGTGGATTTTCTCTACACCTGCATTCAATGTTTGGCTATCGCACAACTTGCTAACCCAATACAAACCCACTACCTCAAAAGAGCTGAAAGCTCAGGGCGCGCAAGCTATCGTTGTGTTGGGTGGAGGGGTGGAGACTGGTCAACCTGATGGCATACAGCAACTTCAAGCAACAGCACTAGACAGGCTTAGGCATGGCATTGAACTTTCACGCAAGACTGGCATTCCAGTAATGGTGACCGGCGGAAAAGGCTGGGGAGCGAAAGCTGGCTCAGAAAATGAGGCGGAAATCTCAAGGCGAGTGGCTCGCGAAGTTTTTCAATTCGAAATTAAATGGACTGAATCAGAATCTAGAGACACACAAGAAAATGCGTCAAATAGCAAACAATTACTCGCCCAGCAAGGCATTAGCAAAATAGCGTTGGTCACGCATTCTTGGCATATGCCTAGAAGTTTGAAGGCGTTTCAAAAAGTAGGCCTTGAGGTTACCCCAGCACCCATGGGCTTTTTGGGAAACAGAAAAGTTGGGCTTTTATCACTGTTACCAAATGGCGGCGCTCTAAGTAACAATACAGCAATATTCAAGGAGCTGGTTGCCCAAGCAGTGCAAGGTCAATAGCTTGCAGATATTTTTGAATGACGATGTTTTCGTCAAACTCTTTCTCCATTTTTAACCTGCCGTTTTCCCCCATCAATCTCCTTTCATCCTCCGAAAGAAGAAGTATCTCTTTCATCTTCAATGCTAAGTCTTTCGCATTTTTTACTTCGCAAAGAAACCCATTGAAACCGTGTTCAACGACTTCTTTGCAGCCGACAACATTGGTAGTAATAATTGGCTTGCCCATTGCTGCTGCCTCAAGCAACGTTCGAGGCGTGCCCTCTCTGTAGGAGGGTAAAACAACACAGTCTGCCGAGGCGATATGTTCGCGGACATCATCACTCACTCCAAGATATTTCACAAACCCTTGGTCGGTCCACTCTTTCATTTGCACGCTTGAAATAGCCGCGGGATTTTGCACATCCAAAAAACCCAGTAGACAAAACTCTGCCTTGACTCCAGACTCTTTAAGCAACTGCGCTGCATTAACAAATTCAAAAATACCTTTATCTTTCAACATGCGGGCAATTAATAAAAATCGAAATGAGGTGTTGAGTGATTTCCTAACTGAATCATCAGTAGGGGTAAAACAATGCAAGTTAATTCCAGACCCAGGCAGAACATCAGTCAACTCTACATTGACTAACTTTTTTTCAAGAAATAACCCTAAGTCATCCCTATTTTGAAAAAAAACTAGATTTGAGTTTCTAAAGGCTAGTCTATAAAGCGCTGATACGAACTGCCTTAACCATCCGCCATGAATAAATACTGCGCCTAATCCAGAGACATTGTTTATAAATGGAATGCCACATAACCTAGATGCCAATGATCCGTATACATTGGGCTTAACTGTGTAAAACAAACAGAGATCTGGCTTTTCGGTTTTTAGCAGTCGGGAAAAACGCCAAAGCAAAAACAAGTCGCGAATGGGGTGTGTACCTTGATTGTCCATTTCTAAATGAACAAAACGACAACCTAGTAATTCAAGCTTTACAACGTATTCATCTTTAGGCGCTACAGCAACTACTTCATACCCTGAACTAATTAAACCACCTATTAAACCTGCTCGAAAGTTCAGCAAGTTCCAAGCAGTATTCAGGCTGATTAGAATTTTTTTAGTCACGAAAAATCACAATATCTTGGTGATTGATTGAATATTCAATGCACCACTTTTTGGCTAGATGACTCCAGCCAACTTTGAAACATAAGAACAGCCCATAGGCTTGGAGTGTGGTCGTATCTTCCAGATAAATGCTGCAACCATTTGTCTCTAATTGGTTTTGGGTAAAAATATCCCTCAACCTCAAGCCTTTTTTCATCAAGCAAAGCCTCAGCCCAATCTCGCAAAGGTCCGCGAAGCCACTGGCCTACCGGAATAGCAAACCCAGCTTTGGGTCGATCGATCAGTTCTTTAGGTACATGTTTATAAAGCACTTGCCGCAGAGCCCACTTGCCCTGACCACCTCGAATTTTCATGTTCAAAGGCAATCGCCAAGCCAACTCAGCTACGCGGTGATCCAAGAAGGGAACGCGGGTCTCCAAACTGGTAGCCATGGCAGCGCGGTCAACTTTACACAAGATGTCGTCTGGCAAGTAAGTCATTGTGTCGCGGTACATCATACGCAATTGGTGCTGCTCAGCGCCTACTGCAGGTAATGGGTCGGATAGCATGCTAACTGGCACTTGCAGATTGACGCCGATTTCCCAGCCATTGCCTTTAACTACTTGAGCGGGGTCTTGCCATTCCGAGACCAAGCTGTTGTATAAATCGTCCAAATTATGCACACCGCCTAACCGCGCGGCCAGTTTATGTGCTCGGTCCCCAGCACGCGCAAAGTTTTTAGAAGCAGGCAGCAAAGCATTCACCGGCCGACTTAACGCATCCCAGCCTCCAGTGGGTACCGCCTTAATTACAGCACCCAAAGCTTGGCGGGCGGGGTAAGGCATCCAGGCCAAACGACTCCAAATGCGCGGACCCCAAAAGTACCGGTTGTAGCCACCAAACAGCTCGTCGCCCGCATCACCTGACAAAGCCACCGTAACTTGCTGCCGTGCGGCCTTGCAAACCAAATGGGTTGGGATTTGCGACGAATCAGCAAACGGCTCATCGTACATGGCTGGCAATTTAGCAATGACCTCTTGGGCCTGCTTAGCTGATACAAAAAATTCGTTGTGATCAGTACCAAGATGCCGAGCTACTGCTCTCGCGTGCGGAGTTTCATCAAACCCCGTCTCTTCAAAACCCACGGTGAAAGTTTTAACGGGGCTGGAAGCTTGCGCCTGCATCAAAGCCACAATGCAAGATGAATCTACACCGCCCGACAAAAATGCACCCAAGGGTACATCGGCCAAAGACTGCACGCGCACCGCTTCTTTGAGGCGCTGCTCCAAGGTTTCAAGCGCTTCTTCTTCAGAGCTGATTTGGTTTTGCGCACCGGCCTCCACTACTGAGGCCAGCGACCACCATCGGTGCATACGCAAGCCACCATGAACGGCAGGCGGCCGAAGCGGGGCTGATGGCGGCACAGCTTCGCTGTTTTTCGAGCTGATGCTCAGCATGCAACCCGGCTCCAGCTTGTAGATGTTTTGGAAAATGCTGTAAGGCGCTGGCACGTATGTAAAGCGCATGTACAAGGCCAAGGCCTCACGACTTACCAGGTTGGAAAAGCCCTTATAGGCGCGCAAGGCCTTGAGTTCAGAGCCAAAAACAAAAGCTGGTGCCGCAGTGCCTGCAGAGGTGGCCCAGCCGTAATACAAAGGCTTTTCTCCAAAGCGGTCACGCGCCAAATGCAGGGTCCGCGTTTGTGTGTCCCACAAAGCTATGGCAAACATACCTACTGTTTTTTGGAGCGTGTCCTCTAGGCCCCAAGCTTCCAAACAGGCCAGCAAAGTTTCTGAGTCTGAGTGCCCGCGCCAAGGCTGCGCAGGCGTGCCACGTTGCGCGGCGCTGAGCAAATCACGCAAGTCTGTGTGGTTGTATATTTCTCCATTGAAAGTCATTACAAAGCGGCCACTGGAGGAGTGCATGGGTTGATGCCCAGCGCTTGATAGGTCCAAAATTGACAAACGGCGAAAGCCTAGTGCTATGCCGGCTGATGTGTCGGCCCAAGCGCCTGCGTCGTCAGGGCCGCGGTGCTTGATAGCTAAGGCCATGCATGTTGCTACAGGCTCTGCGTGGGTTAGGACGCTTGTATCAGTTGTTATGAATCCTGCGAAGCCGCACATATTAGTTCTAAAAAAGAGGCTAAAGATAAAGGTAATCGCCCCGCATTTCGTGGAGGCCTGTTGGTCTAAGTTGAAATCATTGTCTCATGGCTATAGGCAAGTTGCCGAAAGTAGTTCTCCTCAGCCTCAGCCGGTGGGATATACCTAGTCTTGACCCTGTAATCAAGTACCGTCGGTATGTTTAAGTTACCGATCGTTTCTCCCTTAACAGCTTTGGTGGTAAGTAGCCAAGTGCACTATGCGGGTGATACGAATTGTAGTCATCGTGACCTGCCCCCTTGAGATGTACTATTGATTAAGAATTAGTCCGGTTTTGTGACCCTGACCCATTTTCCTTACCACTCAGAAGTTAGTAAATCCGGCTCCTTGTTGTTCTGAAGACAGGGTTTTGACCCGTTCTTCAGAGCGGTAATCGTCCCCTAGAACCATAGGCATTAAAAGTAGAATTTTTTCCATTGGAAGAGGTTTTACATGAGAAAGTCAAAATTCACAGATAGCCCGCCCAAACCTGAAACTTAAAAGTATTGTCATCTTTTTTGAAATTCTGTAATTACGTGTCGCTCTGGCAATTAAATTAGAATAGTGAAAATATGTCGTTCTTCACTACATTTATTTTAAAGGCACCTTAATGAATGCTAATGTGCTATCTGACGCCAATCGGCAAAGAGTTTTAGAAAAAGCACTTATGTCGCGTTTTGTGGAAGAGCGCCTTCTGGAGTTGTTTTCAGAAGGCAAGCTTCACGGTACTGTCCACACTTGTATAGGCCAAGAGTTTTCTGGGGCGGTCATTACTGAGTTCCTACAGCCGTCGGACACTATATTTTCCAACCATCGGTGTCACGGCCATTTCCTTTCTCGTAATGGTGATATTGAGGGCCTTATTGCGGAGCTTATGGGCAGGCAAGCGGGTGTATCGGGCGGTCTTGGTGGCAGTCAACACCTTTATAAGGATGGGTTTTACTCAAATGGAATTCAAGGTGGCATAGTTCCTATTGCTGCCGGATTGGCTTTAGGTCATAAATTAAAAAACAATGGAGCGATTTCGGTAGTCTTCATTGGAGATGGAACATTGGGTGAGGGAGTGGTTTATGAGACCCTCAACATCGCGTCCAAATGGGATCTACCTTTACTGATAGTACTAGAGGACAACAAGTATTCTCAATCTACAGAACAACACGAGACACTAGCAGGTGACATTGACGCACGCTTTGCTGCGTTCGGTATCGAGACCGCACGCGCCGACACTTGGAATTGGGAGGATCTGCACGCTAAAGCAGAAACCCTCATTACTGCTATGCGCGCAGATTCGAAGCCTCGCTTTTTGCACATAGATACATACCGGCTGAAGGCTCATTCCAAGGGGGATGACACACGTCCTCGTGAAGTTGTTGAACCATTTGAAAAAATAGACCCTTTGAACATGCTCCTTGACGAACAAGGGGATTCACCATGGATAGCCTCAATCCGAGGGCAGATAGGGGCTGCCGTAGCCCGCGCAGAACTTTCCGCTAATTCCTGCTTGCCTCAAGAGGCAGTTAAACCAAGCCGTGTTTCTTGGGCTAAGGCAGAGTTGTGTGAGCGTACTCGTGTAGTAAATGCCCTAAACGAAACATTGAAACTTATGATGGCAATGAATGATGGGACTATCTTCTTGGGTGAGGACGTTCTATCACCCTATGGTGGTGCTTTTAAAGTTAGCAACGGACTTTCTGAAAACTTCCCCAGCCGTGTTCGCAACACGCCAATATCTGAGGGGGCTATCGTTGGCATAGGGGTTGGTCTTGGATTGACAGGTTTTCATCCATTGGTGGAAATCATGTTCGGTGACTTTCTTGGTCTTGCCTTTGATCAATTATTGAACCACGCTTCCAAATTTCAGCAGATGTACAACCAGCAGGTGATAACCAATGTCACCGTTCGGACACCCATGGGAGGTGGGCGTGGATACGGACCAACGCATAGTCAAACTCTTGATCGTCATTTCTTGGGTATGCCAGGTCTACGTGTGTTGGCGATGAATCACCTTACGCATCCTAAGCAACTCTATAGCCCATTGATGTCTTTGGATGCTGGCCCAACCCTTGTAATTGAGAACAAACTCCTATACAGCAGCTACCTTTTGGATGCGCCGCCAACTGGCTATCAGTTGCTTCATTCAAATGAAACTTTTCCCACAGCCTGGCTGAAGCCAGAGGCTTCAGCAGTGGATGTCACCCTGTTGGGTTATGGCGGTACAGGCGAGTTATTACTAGAGGCCTGCGAGGTACTGTTCGAAGAGCATGACTTGATCACACAAGTAGTGTCAGTGATGAAAGTTTATCCATTCAACGTAGAGTCACTTCTGGAACCTTTGTCCCTTGCTAAACAGCTTTTGATCGTCGAAGAAGGACAAGCTTTTGCAGGTTTCGGAGCAGAAGTCGTGACTCAACTGGCAGAACTGGATGCACTGCAAGGGCTAAAGGTGCGTAGGCTTGCCCCAGCCGAACATTGCATACCCTCAAGCGGGCCCTTGGAAAAAACTGTCCTACCAAGCGTAGCTGGTATCGTGGCGGCCGTTTTGAAGATGAGGAAACCATGATAGTGAGTATTCCCACACCACGTATCAATACCAATGACGACAAGGTTGAGGTAGTTGAATGGCACGTTTCCAACGGGGCCTTTTTAAATGAAGGTCAGGAAGTAGCGGACTTGGAGACTTCCAAAGCCGTTGTAACCGTAACTGCTGACAAGGCCGGATTCTTTCGCTCTTTGGTTAATAAGCGTACTGTTGTCAAAGTAGGCGAGCCACTTTACCTTTTGGCCGATACTACCGAGGAACTATTTTCCCAACCTCAGTATCAAGTTGGAGAGCCTTCTCAAGTCGTAACTGCACCTGCAAGCGCCAGCACTTTCTCCACCTCAATTCAATCAGGTAGATTTTCGGAGAGTCGTTTTTCAAAGGCGGCTTTGCAGTTGATACAAAGTCGCGGGCTTACTTCTGCTGATTTCCCAGGCGCTGGTTTGGTAACCGCCCGATCCATTGTTCAACCTAAATTTCAAAGCATCGAACCTGCCCAGGCAAATTGGACCACACTGGCCATTCCATCAGGCCCATTGACTCCGCGCTCTGAGAAGGTTTCTCTTGCTAAGCAAGCCGAGATCCAGACCTTATCAATAGGTGAAGTCGGCAATATCAACAGCAAACTATCGATCTATTTTGATTCTGAGCCTATTCGGGCACGTTTGAGACAAGAACAAGCATTTGATGGAAACATTCAGCCATTGATACTTTACGAAGTTGCTCGTTTGCTGACCCAGTGGCCCCAACTAACAGCTTATTTTGCAGATGGATCTGTGCATTTTTACGATCGTGTTGACCTAGGTGTCGCATTTGATCTTGGCAAAGGCTTAAAGGTCGTTACCTTGCAAGATGCTAACAAGCTACTGCCAGTGAACTTCTATGAAAAGACCATAGAAATTGGTATCCGTTATCTTGAGAACCGAATACGTCCCGATGAACTGGTAGGTTCAACTATCACTGTGACTGACTTATCGGGCTTTGATATTCTGCACTTTCATCCCTTAATCAATGGACGCCAAGCAGCAATTATCGGAATTGGAGGTGACAGCGCACAACCTGACTACCCGATGTCCATCAACATAACCTTCGACCACAGAGTCTCCAATGGTCGAGAAGTTGCTAGCTTCTTGGGTGAGCTTCGCACTAGATTGAATAGCTATGCGCTTGCTACAGATGTTGCAATTGCTTCGGAGGATAGATACGATTTTTTGGAGGAACTCCCCTCAGTCCTAAACGAAAATCCAACTGCGATATTGACAAGTTCCGGGTGCGACCGATGCGCAATTGGTTTAGCAACTTATTACCGTGATTTTCCTAGAGATGCAAATATGCTGGCAGTCTTCCGTGAAGATGGCAGCTTAGGAATGGTCTGTCACCGCTGCGCTGGCGGATGGATTTAGATCATATAAATCAAACAATAGGAGCCTTTTTTGGAAAGTTCTAAGATAATTGCCGCTATAGCTCGGATAGCCAGGAAGCGCTCAGCTGATGTGCAAGGTCACACCACTTTGGCTACTATTGGACTTAATTCCTCATTTGGACTTAGCGCACTACGTAGCTTGTTAGAGGTAGAGGCTAGTGGACGTTTACCACCGCTAACTGTTCATATGACAGTTGACGAAGTGATCAAATTACTCACTTCAGTTGCCGCTTCAACACTTTCGCATACTTCTAGTAAAACCGCTGTCGCACTAAGAAGTCGGTCGGTGTTTCGCCCTAGCGCTCTAACCGGCAGTAATGCTGCATTATCGGCAAGTCCGCTTCGCTATCTCCCGCCTGCCAATTTGGGAATGGGTATGGACATGCAGGAGATTGCCAGCTTGCCGCAAGTTGCCGACCTTCGCAGTGACGTTTTCTATACATCACACTTTTCTTCTCAAGAGCTTGCTACTGCAGTGTTACGCCCAGAACCTCTCGCCCACCTTTGTGGCATTTTTTGTGCTAAAGAAGCTGCAAAGAAATCTCATCCTGAACTGCTAAACCTGAGAATGGACCAGATGTCCATTAGCCATGACGAGAATGGTCGCCCCATGCTCAATGTCAGTAATGTCGCCATACCGCCAGGTCGCTTCCAATTCATTATCAGTATCACTCACACTGCTCAAGTTGCAGCGGCTACTTGTTTAAGTATTCGGGAGGCTACTTGAACCTTCAGCGAAAGCTTTTCGAATATCTGCAACCGCGTTTTTCAAAAGGGTTATTTCTTAAGTTAAGGCACGCCTATCCACATCCCCTGAGGATGTGGCGTGCACTGCATGACGTTGATGCAGAGCAGGTTCCCCCAAGTTTACATGAGCAAATAGTGGTAGTTGGTTTGGGGCCTGCAGCCATGTCTTGCTTGCGCGAATTAAAGAGAGAAGGTTTTAGGCATGTAACTGTAGTGGCCAAAGATGAGCTCTATGGGGGTAAATGCGTCAACTTTGGCTGTATGCCAATTGAATACACCCTCCATTTGAAAAGTCAATTGGATCAACGTAAAGGTAAAATCCAAAATTATGTCACTGACTTGAGAAAAGATGTTGAAGAACAATTTGTTGGTATTGGTTATTTACTAAGAAAGGGTGAGGCAGTTGAAATTAGCGGCAAGAGTCTGCGTCTAGCCGACGGAAGCGAAATAGCATTCGAGCGTCTTATCTCTGCAATTGGAAACCAGACACTCTTACCAGCTAGAGTGCCAGCAGATCTTCAAACGCTGATCGACTTAAACGATTTCTGGCAATTGGCACCCGGTAAAAAGGTCACCATCTACGCAGGTACTAACGTAACCTCCCTAGCACTTGGTGACGTTGCTATAGCTTTAGGGTTAGAGCCAACCATCCTTTTAACCACGGGCCATCCTTTTGAAAAGTTGCCCTCTTTTCGCTACTTCTTGCGTGAACTTGGTAGACGTGGTGTCAAGATTCTTGAGAATTGCAGAATACTCAGCGCCAGGGAAAAGCAAGTGCAAGTGGAATCCGCAGGTAAAACAATTAGTCTAGAAAATGATCACTTTTTGGTTATGGATCGACCTGAACCACGCTTTTTGTCTGTAGATGGCTTTGTTCCTGAAGTCTACGATTTAGATTTACGCAGAGCCTGTCTACCTCAACGCCCTGATATAATTTTTCTTGGTGATGGAAGCGGTCTTTTTACTGCAGCTGAAGCTGACCAACAAGCCCGCATATTGATGGCTGCTTGGAAAATTGGAACGCCGGCAGACTTGCGTGTCATTGATACCATGCCCTTTTACATTCATGGACACCAGTCTCTCGCCATGGTAGGAGCACAATGGACTTTAACATCAAAAGCTTGGGCTGAGCTAGATTTTCGCTCGTTGGGTTGGAGCAAGGCACACGGCTTGGAAGGTAAGCTATGGTATTTGCTTGACACGGCAACAGGTAAAATAATCGGGCTTCATATTTGCCACACCTTGTCACCAGAACTAATTTCTCTAGGAGCGATTTTACTGGACTTCCCCGTTTGGGACATGAAATGGCAAAACACAACCGTCCATCCATCAGCTTCAGAGATCTTCAAGTTTCTAGCAGATCAAGCATTAGTGTCAATGCAAGCCCGACCAGACATTGTGTCGAATTACCCTAATCCTGATTATCAAGAATTTGAGTTTAGATTGCCATTATTGGATACCATAAAGCGCAATGCTCTGCCTGATTGGATTAATCTGGACCAGTACCTTCAAGTGATTATGGCTAGTCAACCTTATGTTTGTTTGGCAGCCTATTTCGCCTTGGCAAAGCTTTTGGAAATTACTCGTTATTCGTCAACACCATGGCGTGGTTTTGAGGGGTGCCTAATGAAAGATGGTCAAGGAAGCTATTACGTTCCTGGTGAAGCTAAATTGAAATTTAGCTTAAGTAACGATACTAAATTCTTGAACCTTAGCTATGCGGGGTACCTTGTGAGATTGGTCGAAATAAACTGATATCTTCTCCACGCATGCGTTTAATGGCTAACGAGTTGAAGGAGCGGTTTGAAGCCACTATGCGTAAGGTATGAGCTGTGATCAAGCTCAGTCGAATTGTGTATTCTACAAATCTAATGCACGCAACAACTGTGCTATGGGTGCGTATTCCAGCGATCGTGACCACTCAATTTGACAGATCGTGACCAGTAGCTTGGCCCGTGTCGTTGCGTGGTTAGATTTTAGACTAGGTGGTCACGATGTGTCTTTATCTGCCTCCTTTTTTTGAACTTTTGGTTTCTGACGGAGCGAGTCACCCGTCAATACAAAGCGATGGTTTCTTTGCATGATGCGGTCCAGCATGGCGTCCGCAATGGTGGTGTCTCCAATCCAGGCATGCCAGTGCTCAATCGGCAATTGCGATGTGATCACCGTGGCTTTGCTCGATGACCGGTCGTCAATGATCTCAAGCAAATCCGCTCGGGTCTGAGCATCTAGCCCCGTCATGCCCCAATCATCAAGCACCAACACATCAGTCTTGGCCAATTGAATCAGCCACTTTCCAAACGTGCCATTTCCGTGGCGAATGCGTAACTCCTCTCCCAAGCGAGGCACTCTTTGGTAAAGCGCTGTGTGGCCCTTTCTGGCGGCGTACTGTGCCAGCGCACACGCAAGCCACGATTTACCCGAGCCTGTGGCGCCGGTGATCAAGACGCTGTGCCCCGAAGCAATCCAATCGCCCAAGGCTAGGCTCATTACCGCCCGCCTCTCAAGCCCACGGCCTGCTCTTGTGTCCAAATCTTCAATGCAAGCTTGTGGGTACTTCAGCTTCGCATCCTTGAGCAAGCGTGTCTGCCTTTTGTCATTTCGGTGGTGCACCTCGCGGTCTACCAAGAGCGCAATGCGCTCTTCAAAGCTCATGCTGCTCATACCAGCTTGGCCCAATTGTTCTTGCAAACCCAGAGCCATCCCGGCCATGCGCAACTCTTGAAGTTGTGTGATCGTTGTGTTCATCATCATGTTGCTGTCCTGTCTTTGATGTTCATGTTTTATGTTCATTGGTAATACTTGGCACCGCGCACATGCGCGTGCTCTGGGCTTTGCCATTTGTCTGCTACAGGTGCACCCACCTTGTCTCGGCCGTTTTGCAAGATGTCTTTGACATGCTGATACCGGCAAGTTCCCAAGCTAAGGGCCACCTCACACGCAGCCTCAAGCCTGGCCTCAGAGAATCTGCGAGCAAGTGAGAGAAGCCCCAAGCACGAGCGGTATCCGTGTTCCGGATGGCGGTGGCTGGCAAGTAACCGCTCCACCAATGCGCCAGTGGCGCTGCCAATGCTTTGAGCCCAGTGCACAAGGCGCTGCGGTGTCCACTCAAGGTGCTTTCTGTGAGCCACCGACAGGTGCTCCACTTGTGTGCTGTACCCACCTTTATGAGCACACCGCATATGCGAGGTAACCCGGGCGCCGCGGTGTAACACCTCCACCACTTTGGCCGTTACCCTTAGCTCCAAGACTTGGCCCACCAAAGCGGTAGGCACGCTATAGCGGTGGCCCTCAAACTCCACATGCTGGTCGATGTGAACGCGAACAGATTTGAAGACCGCAAGCTCCCAGCTCTGCGCCGGCAGGGGCTGCAAGGCAGGCGCATCAAGCTGTGCAAACGCAGTAGAGCGGCTGCCTGGCAGCTTTTGAAACGGCCTTGTGTTGAGGTACTCCAGCAAGGGCTCTATGGCCGCATTGACTTCATCGACAGTC